>Ga0302286_10000385_pt1 | contig 36372 bp, 28 predicted proteins | sample III_Fen_E2_3_FD_198765 | JGI IMG/M metagenome (GOLD analysis project Ga0302286, IMG submission 198765) | Peat permafrost microbial communities from Stordalen Mire near Abisko, Sweden - III_Fen_E2_3 | ecosystem: Environmental > Terrestrial > Soil > Wetlands > Permafrost | place: Sweden: Abisko...
ATATGTGCCGATTTATTGAATCCATACAGGTAAACGAAGGTCAGTTTAAGTGTCTCGACCTTCATCAGGAAAGGATAAGGCTGGCAATGGCCGATTATTACCCAACCGTAAAAGCTTTTGATTTGGCTGAGGCTTTAACTAGGTCACCCTTCCCATCCAAAGGTTTCTTTAAATGTCGCGTTGTGTATGATACTGAAATCAGGCTCCTGGAATTTATTCCGTATGTACCGAGGGAGATCCATTCGTTAAGGCTTGTGGAAGTAGATATTGAAAGTGCTCCTTATAAAAAAGAGGACAGGAGCCGTATGAATGCAGCATTTGCATTGAGGGGTGATTGTGACGATATAATCATGGTTAAAAACGGATTGCTGACGGATACCTCTTATACCAATATTGCTTTTTATGATGGAACGTATTGGTACACGCCACGTTTGCCATTGGTATGTGGTATTAAACGGTCGCAGTTGATTAAACAGGGCCAATTGATAGAGAAAGATATTACTATTGATGATTTGGTGAACTTTAAACGGGTTTCACTGTTTAATGCTATGAATGAGTTTGGAAGTGTTGAATTGGATGTTTCGTTAATTCAGCGTTAAATATATGAATATAGCGAATAACATGTTCGTTTTATTTTGATTTGTAAGATAAATAATCAAATTATTTTCACTTTGAATTTGTGAGTTAAAAAAAATGCTGTATCTTTGCAACGTTTTAAAAGAAAAAACAATGAACAAAAGTTATTTACATATCCTTCTACTCGGTATTATTATTCTCTTGCAGCACAAGTAGAAGTGAGTTTGGTATGTAGTAAAATACAATAATAATAGAAGCCTTTCTCACATATGTGAGAAAGGCTTTTTTAATTTAGACATTTTCAAAAAACAGACAATAATATGGATAGATTATTTATCTTTGACACCACATTGCGCGATGGCGAACAGGTCCCTGGTTGCCAGTTGAATACAATAGAAAAAATTCAGGTGGCCCGTGCATTGGAAACGCTGGGAGTGGATGTAATTGAAGCCGGTTTTCCTATTTCCAGTCCGGGAGATTTTAATTCGGTGGTTGAAATATCAAAAGCCGTTACCTGGCCAATAATATGTGCGTTGACTCGCGGAGTTCAAAAAGACATTGATGTAGCGGCCGAGGCACTCCAATACGCCAAGAATAAAAGGATTCATACCGGAATCGGGACATCTGATTTTCATATCAGGTATAAATTTAACTCCAATCAGGAAGAGATTCTGGAACGTGCCATTGCAGCTGTGAAATACGCTAAAAAGTATGTCGAAGATGTTGAGTTCTATTGTGAAGATGCCGGCCGCACCGATAATGTGTATCTGGCACGTGTGGTAGAAGCGGTGATAAAAGCAGGTGCCACAGTAGTGAATATTCCTGACACAACAGGGTATTGCCTGCCATGGGATTTCGGGGATAAAATTAAATTCCTGATGGAAAATGTAAAAGGGGTTCATAATGCGATCATTTCAACCCATTGTCACAATGATTTAGGAATGGCTACTGCCAATACGATTTCGGGTGTGTTGAATGGAGCGCGTCAGGTGGAAGTAACCATGAATGGCATAGGTGAACGTGCAGGAAATACTGCTTTGGAAGAAGTGGCCATGATCCTGAAATGCCACAAAGGACTGAATATTGAAACTCAAATAAATACACAAAAAATATATTCAACCAGCAGGTTGGTTTCAAGCCTGATGAATATGCCCATTCAACCCAATAAGGCGGTTGTGGGTCGTAATGCGTTTGCACATTCATCCGGTATTCATCAGGATGGGGTGTTGAAAAACCGTGAAAGCTATGAAATCATGGATCCGAAAGAAGTAGGGATTGATGAAAACTCAATTGTACTGACAGCCAGGAGTGGCCGGGCAGCATTGAAACATCGCCTGCATTTGCTGGGACTGGAGGTAGAAGGTGAAAAACTGGATACCATTTACGATGAGTTTTTGAAACTGGCTGACCGGAAGAAAGATATTAATGATGATGATGTGTTGTTGATTGCCGGTATGGAGCGCAGTGAAAAGCAGCGCATTAAGATCGACTATTTGCAGGTTACTTCGGGGGTAGGGGTAAAGGCTGTTGCCAGTATCGGCCTGATAATAGCCAATGAAAAGTTTGAAGCAGCTGCTTCGGGCAATGGACCTGTCGATGCTGCCATAAAAGCATTAAAACAGATTATAAAACGGGATATGAATTTGCAGGAATTTACCATTCAGGCTATCAATAAAGGGAGTGATGATGTGGGTAAAGTGCATATGCAGGTAGAACACGAAGGAGCCATTTATTATGGATTTGGTGCTAATACCGATATCGTTGCAGCTAGCGTGGAAGCTTATATTAATGCTATAAATAAATTTGTAAAATAAAATACTAATAGTCTGCAGGCGCTTGGTCTGGATCACTTTTCATTCATAAAGAGTGGTGATATGAGCAAGCAAACCGGGCACAACAGAGAAAAACAAGTATGAAAAGGACATTATTTGATAAGATTTGGGAAGCACATGTGGTGTCGACTGTTGTAGAGGGACCTACGCAGTTGTATATAGATCGTATGTATTGCCATGAAGTAACCAGTCCGCAGGCATTTGATGGGATGCGGAACCGTGGATTAAAGGTTTTCCGTCCGGAACAGATTACCTGTATGCCGGATCATAACATTCCAACCATCAATCAGGAAAAACCAATCGAAGATCCTATCTCAAAAATTCAGGTGGATACCTTGACAAAAAATGCATTGGACTTTGGTCTGACCCATTATCAAATGGGGAATGAGAAAAACGGGATTATTCACGTAGTAGGGCCCGAAATAGGGTTATCACTACCAGGAATGACCCTGGTGTGCGGTGATTCGCATACTTCCACGCATGGAGCGTTGGGGGCAGTTGCATTTGGCATTGGAACCAGCGAAGTGGAAATGGTATTGGCTACTCAGTGTGTATTTCAGTCGCGTCCTAAAACAATGCGTATAAATATAAACGGAAAACTGAACCAGGGGGTTACCTCGAAGGATTTAGCCTTATATGTGATTGCAAAAGTAACGACAGGTGGTGCCACCGGTTATTTTGTTGAATATGCAGGTGAAGCTATCGAAGCATTAAGCATGGAACAACGGTTGACAGTGTGTAACTTATCCATTGAAATGGGCGCCCGTGGCGGGTTAGTTGCACCGGATGAAATTACTTTTGCCTATTTGAAAGGAAAAGAATTCGCACCTAAGGGTGAAGAGTGGAATAAAGCACTGGCAAAATGGAAAGAATTAAAGTCGGACGAAGGTGCTGTCTTTGATAAAGAAGTAACTTTTGATGCAGCTGATATTCAACCTATGGTGACTTATGGCACGAACCCGGGTATGGGAATGGGTATTACCGATTCAATACCAACATTGGATAGCATCGATAAAGCAAGTCAGATATCGTTTGTGAAGTCGTTGGATTATATGGGCTATAAACCGGGTGAGAAATTAATGGGTAAAGCCATCGACTATGTTTTTCTTGGTAGCTGTACCAACGGGCGCATTGAAGATTTCAGGATATTTGCCGATTATGTAAAAGGGAAAAAGAAAGCAGATAACATTGTTGTGTGGTTAGTTCCTGGCTCATGGGCTGTAGATAAACAAATCAAGGCGGAAGGATTGGATAAAATACTCATAGAAGCAGGATTTCAACTGCGTCAACCGGGGTGCTCGGCATGCCTGGCAATGAATGATGATAAAGTGCCTGCCGGAAAATATGCTGTATCTACTTCGAATCGTAACTTTGAAGGACGACAGGGACCGGGTGCACGCACTATATTAGCCGGACCGCTTGTAGCTGCAGCAGCTGCAGTAACAGGAAGAATTACTGATCCACGAGTTTAAATTGTAGTCAATAAGAAAAATGGAAAAATTTATAACACTTACTTCAACCATAGTTCCACTTCCAATCGAGAATGTGGATACCGACCAAATCATCCCTGCACGTTTCCTGAAAGCCACTTCGAAAGAAGGATTCGGCGATAACCTCTTTCGTGACTGGCGTTATGATAAGAATAACAACCCGATAGAATCATTTGTATTGAATAATCCAACCTATAAGGGCCAGATCCTTGTGGCAGGAAAGAACTTTGGATCCGGTTCAAGCCGTGAACATGCTGCTTGGGCAATTGCAGGATACGGGTTTAGGGTTGTTGTATCGAGCTTCTTTGCCGATATTTTCAAAAACAATGCCATGAACAACTTTGTATTGCCGGTAGTAGTATCAGAACCTTTTTTAGCTGAAATATTTGAATCGCTGAAAGTAAACCCGGATAGTACGCTCACTGTGAATCTGGCAGAACAAACCATTACCAATAATGCGAATGGAAAATTTGAATCTTTCTTTATTAATCCATACAAGAAAGACTGTTTTGTAAATGGACTGGATGATATTGATTATTTGTTAAGCAAAAAAGATCAGATCGAACAGTTCGAAAAAGCGAGATAAACTTTACCGATTCATCACGTGTGACATGAAGTTGTATGTTGCAAGACAGAAAAATTATTCAATACAATTTTTATTAATCAATATAGTTAAGAATTCCCGCAAAAGGGAATTCAGGGGGCATATATGTTAGAAATAATGGATACTACACTTCGCGATGGTGAACAAACATCGGGAGTTTCGTTTGCGGCACAGGAAAAGTTAAGCATTGCCAGGCTTCTGTTGGAAGAGTTGCATGTGAATAGAATTGAGATTGCCTCAGCCCGTGTTTCTGATGGTGAATTTGCTTCTGTAAAACGGGTAGCTAAATGGGCTCGTGCCAACGGTCATATTGACCAGATTGAAGTCCTCGGGTTTGTTGATGGGCGTTTATCGCTCGACTGGATACAAACAGCAGGTTGTAAAGTCATCAATTTGCTTTGCAAAGGTTCACTAAAGCATTGCGTGCATCAATTAAAGAAGACCAAAGAGCAGCATATTACCGATATCAGACAGGTATTGGTAAATGCAGAAGAGATGGGTATTTCGGTCAATGTTTATCTGGAAGATTGGTCAAATGGTATGCGTGAATCTGAAGATTATGTATACTTTATGGTCGATTCATTGAAAAATGAATCGGTAATTAAACGTTTTATGTTACCCGATACCCTTGGAATCCTGAATCCTGATGAGACACTTGAGTTTTGTACCCGAATGATTACCCGTTATCCGGATATCCATTTCGACTTCCATGCACACAATGATTATGATCTGGCTGTTGCGAATGTTTATGAGGCAGTTAAGGCGGGTATCAAAGGAGTACATGTTACTGTGAACGGATTAGGAGAACGTGCCGGTAATGCACCCTTGTCGAGTGTTCTTGCTGTTTTGCATGACCATTTGAACCTGAAAACGGATCTTCAGGAAGATAAGATTAATTCAGTGAGTAAGGTCGTTGAAACCTATTCAGGAATACGGATTCCACATAATAAGCCGGTTGTAGGCGAAAATGTGTTTACACAAGTGGCAGGCATTCATGCAGATGGGGATAACAAGAAAAATCTGTATTACAATGATCTGTTGCCTGAGCGCTTTGGACGCGAGCGGCAATATGCACTTGGAAAGACTTCCGGGAAGGCAAATATCTTGAAAAACCTGCAACAACTGGGAATAGAACTTGATGATGACATGATGAAGCGGGTTACTGAAAGGGTAATTGAATTGGGAGATAAAAAGGAAATGGTTTCACTGGATGAACTTCCGTATATCATTTCTGATGTCTTGAAAAACGAGCAGGAAGAGCAGATTGTAAAGATACTGAATTATTCATTATCCCTGACACATGGGTTAAAGCCAATGGCAACTGTGAAAATGGAAATAAATGGAGGAGTGTATGAGCAATCAGCATCGGGACATGGTCAATATAATGCTGTTTCGAAAGCAATGTGGAAGATATATAAGAGCTTGAATAAACCTACGCCGGAATTGCTGGATTATGTGGTTGTGATACCTCCCGGAGGGCAGACAAATGCTTTTGTTCAAACTATAATAACCTGGAGATTCAATGATAAGGTTTTTAAAACGCGTGGGTTGGATGGTGATCAGACTGTTGCTGCAATAAAAGCAACAATCAAAATGCTAAACATTATTGATTAGCTAATGTATCCGACTTATTCAAATGTTTTTTGGTTGAGGATAAAAATACAGCAAACAACATAAAATACCAACGAAATAATAACAACCAAAGCTCTAAACCAGTTTTGATATTTTTGTTTTTTAATAGAATTGAAAATAGCTGTAGTTATAATTGAAATGAAAGCTCCAATTGTAATTAGTAAGTAAATCATAACTATTCAGATTAAGGTTTAAAATTACAAATAAGTTTTAAGTTTATACCTGCAAAGATAACAATATTTGCGACAAAAATGAAGATTAACAACGATTTATTGATAAAAATATATAAAATAAACTCACAATTATGTCAGAAATTACATCAAATGCCGATCAGAAAAGTGTTTTTAAGAATGGAAGAAGAAATTTAAACATCGCAGTCTTGCCCGGTGATGGTATAGGTCCTGAAATTGTAGAGCAAGCATTAAATGTTACCAAAGCTGTTTGTGAAAAGTTTGGTCATACAATTACCTCTGAATATGGAATTGTCGGTGCTTGTGCAATTGATGCAACAGGTGAACCTTATCCCATCGCGACACACGAATTATGCATGAAATCAGATGCTGTACTTTTTGGAGCAATAGGTGATCCTAAATACGATAATGACCCTACGGCTAAAGTACGTCCGGAACAGGGATTGCTTAAAATGCGCAAAGATCTTGGATTATATGCCAATATTCGCCCGGTAACTACTTTCCCCTCATTAATCCATAAATCCCCACTTAGGGCTGATCTGGTTGAAGGTGCTGATTTTATGTGTATACGTGAACTTACGGGAGGGATGTATTTTGGTCGTCCGCAAGGAAGAAGTGAAGACGGTAATACTGCCTATGATACGTGTATTTATACACGCGTAGAAGTGGAAAGAATATTGCATCTGGCTTATAAATATGCCATGCAGCGTAATAAGAAAGTAACTATGGTAGATAAAGCGAATGTATTGGCTACTTCACGTTTGTGGCGTCAGATTACGCAGGAAATTGCCCCGTTGTACCCGGAGGTTGAAACTGAATATATGTTTGTGGATAATGCTGCCATGCGGATTATTCAATGGCCTAAAAGTTTTGACGTCATGGTAACCGAAAACCTGTTTGGTGATATTCTGACCGATGAAGCTTCCGTTATAACCGGTTCCCTGGGTATGCTGCCCTCTGCTTCCATTGGTATCCATACTTCGGTGTTCGAACCTATTCACGGCTCTTACCCTCAGGCGACAGGGAAGAATATAGCAAATCCTATTGCAACGATTCTATCTGCTGCCTTAATGTTTGAATATGCATTTGGAATGATGGAAGAAGGTGCTCTGATTCGGGAGGCTGTTACTGCAAGCATGGATGCCGGAATTGTTACCGAGGATATTGCAAATAATAATAAATCATATAAAACGACTGATGTAGGTGAGTGGATTGTAAACTATATTGCCCGTTAAATTCTTTTTGCATTCACATAAAAAAACTTCCATTCCGACTATCGGAATGGAAGTTTTTTTATGTGAATGCAAAATTCTGAATTCTAACCTGAATAATCCGGATAGAATAAGTGGGTTAAATTTTATCTGTATTTGTTTGTTTTGATTGATGTTTAAAGACTTATGATTTGTCTTTAAGTGTGAAGGGGTAAATTTAGGTAGGTAATTTTACTGTTTGTAAATAATTACCATAGTAAGTAATATCAATAAATAACCTGAAAAAAGTAAACCGGCAGTTTGAATTGAATTGATAAGTGTTGATTTCATGATTATAAAATTTAATTTTAAATAAAATAAGTCTCTTTGAATAGTTAGTTTGAAAACGGTTCAAATATAGATATTATTATCATACCTGTTGTTATGCCTTTTGTGTAGCGTTAAGTGTGCTAAATGTAGCAAAAAATACTACACGTGAATGGACTTTAATTTTATATTTTAGTAAGATATAATCGGTTAATTGTTAATATATAAAAACCATGAAGAAATGTGAAGGCATTAAATCGGAATAAATGGTACTCATAATGTATAGTACATGATATTTACTTCTTTTATCCACCAGGGATCTATTTTTTTTGAAAAGAAGAAATATTGCTACAAGCCGATAAGACTTATTCCATGTTTTAGAAAATAAAATATGCATTTATATAGATATAAACCACAAAATATATTAATAAATTGTATTTGATTAACATAACATTGGCTATATTTATGTATAATTAATATATTAATTTAAAAAAACACATGTGATTATCTGATTTATTTTTAAAATCGCCATTAACGAAAACATTTTAAATGTATTAAAATATTTGTAGATATCTGACTGGAAGCATTATATATCTGATTTCCACAAGTGGACAAAGGCTGATAAATTGTTTTGATGTGTAAGTAGTGTTCATGGTTCTTTTTTTATAATATTTATCTATAGCTTTTTCTACATAATCTTGTAACAGTAATTTTTCTAAGATAATAATAAAAACGGACTTCAAAATGAATTGAAATCAGTTTCTGTGAGTCTTTCTTTTACATAGATTATTTTTCTGCCAGAAGTTTCTCAATGTCTTTTGTGATTTCCTCCGGTTTAACGATCGAACCATATCGTTTTACAGGTTTGCCATTCCTGTCCAGGAGAAACTTTGTAAAATTCCATTTTATTTCATTGCCCATAGTTCCGGGTAATTCCGTTTTTAAGTATTTGTAAAGAGGGTCAGCTTTATCGCCGTTTACATCAATTTTCATAAACATGGGAAAGTCAACGTTGTAATTCAACGTACAAAACTTTGAGATTTCTTCTGCACTTCCCGGCTCCTGATTGGCAAACTGATTACAAGGGAAGCCAAGTATAACTAGTCCCTTATCCTTGTTATCCTTGTACAGCTTTTCAAGTCCTTCGTATTGTGGGGTAAACCCGCATTTGCTGGCTGTATTTACTATCAGTACAACTTTTCCGGCATAATCCTTCATGCTGATCTCTTTTCCTTGTAGCGATTTAGCCTTGAATTGATAAAAGTTCATAGTCGATTTGCTGTTTTGTGCCGTTAACGATAAAATAGAAAAAATAGAAATGCATAATATTGCAAAAGATAGTTTCATATATTTTTTTGTTTAATAAGTTGAATTGAAAACAACCAATTCCCTTTTTTTGTTCAAGGCATTCACCTGTAATTTAATATTCTAGTTTGTTTTTTCCATCAACCTTGGATAAAGTATGTCTTTAACCCATCTGTAATTCGGCTCATTGTGCAGAATTTTCATACAGGTAAGTTTTGCATCTCCGGGCTTGTCGGTCATGTCGTAGGCCAATGCGATATTGGTGAGCAGATTCAGGTATACCCAGTTTTGCTCGGTATCCCTGTTTTTTTCCAGGATATGCAATCCTTTTAAATAATATATCAAAGCTTCTTCTTTGTCTCCGCCAAAAAACCCGGGTGAATAGTACAGGATATTTCCTTTACCAATAAGCGCCTGTACATTATAAGGATCCAATTCATAGGCTTTGTTAATATCTGACAAGCTCTCACGGCTTAAACTGAATGTTCTTAATTTGCTCATTCCTATCCTGAACCCGAGAAATGACCCTTTGAATGCATAAGCTGTTGCGTTTTTTGGTGAGACCTGCAGTACCTGATGTATCAGTTTTTCTCCTTTGTTTATCATTGGACTTGCTGTGTCATATTGTTTTTTGCCAATGAGGTATCCGATATATCCGTAGTAATAATTGATCATCTCCAGTTTTTGATCAACAGTAGTCATAGGTTTTCCGGATTCTATGGTATGGATCACATTTCCCCATTTATACATTTCACGATTTATAAATGCATTGTAAAAGGTCTTTTTGTAGGGTGATTCCGAATAGACTTCAGGTACTAACGTAAATAGAAACAAGGTGATGAATAAATTTTTGAATGTGAGTTTTGAACTTTCCATTGCTGGGTTTAATTTTTTTAAAATATCTAAATATTACATAAGGGCTGTTACTGAAGAACAAAGAAAGGAGGCATTTCGTTCAACGTGTTATTTTTAAAGGAAAGATTTCAATTTTCGGACAGCAGAGTTTAAACCGGGTCTTTTGATTTATTCAGGCTTTTGGGGATTGATGATACATCGTTTCATGGAATTGTATTAAAACAAAAACGCTAAATCATTGTTTTAAAATGATTTAGCGTTTTAAAAGCTCTCCCTCTTGGACTTGAACCAAGGACCCTCTGATTAACAGTCAGATGCTCTAACCAACTGAGCTAAGGAAGAATTTAGTGTTACATTTTTTTGTCAAATGCGTTGCAAAAGTAATAGGTTTTATTGAAATATGCAATATCTTTGCACAAAAAACAAGTATAATTTTATGAAAAAAATTTTAGGAATGGGTAATGCCCTGACAGACATTTTATTGCAAATTGATAATGATGAAGTTTTATTTTCATTAAATCTCCTAAAAGGCGGAATGCAGTTGATTAATACCGAAAGATCACAGGAAATCAATGATGCAGTCAGTAATTATTCAAAAATAATGGCAACCGGTGGCTCTGCTTCCAATACAATTAATGGAATTACACGTTTGGGCATGAACGGAGGCTTTGTCGGAAAAATAGGAAAGGATGATATCGGGCTGTTTTTTACCAATGATTCTGTAAACAATGGGGTAAAGCCACATCTGTTATTGAGTGAAACCCCTTCCGGACGTTGCACTGTGTTGGTTACTCCTGATAGTGAACGTACGCTGTGTACCTATCTTGGTGCTGCCTGTGAGTTGTTGGCTTCCGATTTAAACCCTGAAATGTTCAGGGGGTATGATATTTTCCATATCGAAGGGTATCTGGTGCAGAACCACGATCTGATCCGTACTGCAGTAAGGTTGGCTAAGCAGGAAGGTTTAAAGGTTTCGGTTGATTTGGCAAGCTACAACGTGGTGGAAGAAAATCTTGACTTTTTACTTGAAATCGTACACGAGTATGTTGATATTGTTTTTGCCAATGAAGAAGAAGCACGTGCATTTACCGGCAAAGAACCCGAGGAGGCATTAAATATAATCGCTGAACATTGTGAAATAGCCATTGTGAAAGTAGGTAAAGATGGTTCCTTTATAAAATCAGGAGGTAAAATAGTTCTGGTTCAGCCCAGACCTGCAAATTGCATTGATACTACCGGTGCCGGTGATTTATATGCATCAGGCTTCCTGTTTGGACTTGCCAATAATTATTCTCTCGAAGTGTGTGGTAAGATAGGCTCCCTGATCTCAGGGAATGTTGTGGAGGTGTTAGGTGCCAAGATGACTGATGAGGTATGGGAAACTATTCATGCTGAGATTAAGAAAATTGTTGATTAGTTAAATAGTTGATTAGTTAAATAGTTAATTTGTTAATTAGTTGATTGGTTGATTAACCATTCAACCAATTAATCAACTACCTGGCCACTCAATCAATTAACGAACTACTTTGCCAAACAAACACTCTGCATTCAACCAATCAACCAATCAACCAATTAACCAATCAACCATTTAACCAATTAACTACTCAACCACTCAACTATAGATGTACAAATCTATCAAGCTCTACACTGCCATTGTGCTGGCCATGGTTTTCTGGTCATTTTCGTTCATATGGACGAGGGTGGCTATCCACTCGTTTCAGCCAATGACCCTGATCACCCTGCGACTTATAATTGCCGCCGTTCTTTTATTTATTGTGGCCAAATCAACAGGTAAACTTCAAAAGTTGCGTCGTAAAGATTTCAAGTGGTTTATTCTGCTGGCCTTTTTTGAGCCTTTTCTTTACTATGTGGGGGAAACGTATGGATTGACCACTGTGGAGTCAACACTGGCCGCCGTGATCGTTTCTACGATACCTCTGTTTGCACCGGTGCTTGCCTTTATTGTGCTTCGTGAACGGATCGGCTGGGCCAACATCCTTGGAATCGTTGTTTCGCTTATCGGGGTGTTCTTTGTCATCTATGAACCCAAAGGTGGTTTTAGTGCCAATCCATGGGGTGTTGCACTGATGTTCCTGGCCGTATTCTCTGCTATCTGTTATGCCACGGTGTTGCGGAAAATACCGGTCTATTATTCCAATATGAATGTTATTTTTTATCAAAGCCTGCTGGGTTTGATATTTTTTATCCCAACTTTTTTGCTGACCGATTTTCCTACTATCCAATCCATTCAGGTAAGCCGCGAGTCGCTGGTAGCGCTTTTTATGCTATCGGTATTTGCTTCGGTCATTGCTTTTGTGCTTTTTGCCGGTGCAGTACGCCAGGTGGGAGTTACCCGTACCAATGTGTTTGTGAATCTGATACCTGTTTTTACAGCTATCTTGTCCTGGTTTATCCTGGATGAAATACTTACTGTGAGCAAGTGGGTTGGAATCACCATTGTGGTGGTTGGCTTGTTTGTAAGTCAGATGGGAAAACTTAAATTCAATAAGGGAGTGGAAGATGTAATTTAATTCATAATTCATAATTCATAATTAAATGGTGGGGTAGGTTTAAGGATGAAATTGGTTGAATAGAGTGATTCTATTTACGGTAAGATGGTTTAAATAAATGAAGACCGATTCTCACAAACCGGTCTTCTAACCTAAATTTAAACCTAAAAATTATGAAAAAACTATTCTTTTGTTGTTCCTGTTTATTACTTCTATTTCTTAATTCATTATTTTGAACCTTTTTACATAGGTTCTTCTTTGGCTGAAGGGGTTGCAGGTTCTGGTTTGTCACCGTTGTTTTTAATTACCCGGTACCAAATCACGTTGTCCCTCATTATTGCTTTATACTGCACACCGCTTAATGTAAAATAAGTCTGGCCGTCAACAGTGACTTTGTCATATCCATCGGGGATGCTGTCGACTTCTGCGCCAACAGGTGGCTGAACAACTTCATACTGCCCATCCACCGGTACGTAGTAGGTACCGAAGTAATAATAATACTGCGCTCCATCCAGTGAGAACTGCATACTGCCTTTTGGAAGTGTTTTTACTTTATGGCCCATTGGTGCAGGCACAACTTCATATTTGTCATCATCCTGCTTGTAGTAAATGCCATTGGAGTTATAATAATTGTACCCGTCGAGGTAAAACCACAAGGCATATGATGGCAATCCCCAATAAAAATCGCCCCAGAAAGGGAAGTAAGAATAACGCCAGCCAGGGTATCCACGGTAGCCGTAATAGTGCCCTCCAAAATGATTCCTGTAACCAAAATTGCCCGAACCATTAAATGCACGCGAACTATTTCTCTGGCCAAAACTTTGTCCAATACGTGCGCCTCCGCCACCATTTCTTTGGCCAAAGCTTTGACCGATACGTGCACCTCCACCTCCACCCATGCCTCGTCCTGAACCTCCGTGTCTTTGAGCATTTACATTAGGTGTGAGGGAAAGAGCCAATGCCAATCCTATGGCGAATATGATGACAATCGGCTTTGGACGATGAATAGTCGATGCACCATGCTTTGAAATTAAATTATTGCGTTTCATAATGTTGATATTGAAAAATGAATACTACTTAGACTGTTGAGAACTGTACCCGTTTAATTGTATCCTTTACAAATAAAATGCCAAAACTCTCTGTTTAACTACATTTAAACTATGATGATGACTTTATCTGGAACTTTGCATAAAGATCTTATAAAAACAAATAACTTTTCTTTTGGTTTAGCGTTAAATGAGTACCTTTGTTCTTTAATAAAGTAAGCTATTTATGAAACGATTCATTCCTTTTTTCATTTTACTTTTTGTGGGAACAACCCTGTTTGCTCAGTCAGATATTGTTCCGGCATCTCCCTTAACCCAACCGCAGGTAACAGCTACCGACAGCACTAAAACTAAGGGGGAAATTCCTAAAAAGGCACATAAGAAAATGATCATGGTCCTGGATACTCTTACGTTGAGCGATTATACATTGAGCCTCGAACGGGTAAATGATAATCTGAACACAATAGGCGATAGTGCCAAGCTGGGTCATGAAGTAGTGAAAATAGACCATTTGATAGATAATATGACGAATGATGTAAAACTGATACGTCAGAATTTCAGGGGAAGAACTTCGGTTATTCACCTGAAAAACCAATATCTGTATCAAAGTTTTACCGCTACGCTGGATGATGAGACCGACCGTATACAGGCACAACTGGACAAACTGTACCACAGGGTATACCATGCCAAGCTGCATTTGAAGAAAGTGTTGAACGATTCTGTTTTCCGGAAATTATATGCCGATAAAGAACTCAGAAAAACCTTTGATGATAAATTGATACGACTGGAATGGAAGTGGAACCGCACGGATAGCGTGACCAAAGCAAATCTGGATACATTAAATGCATTGAAAGTCAGGCTGTCAGATAATTCATTGATACTGTCGAATATGCTGAATATCATGGATAAGAGGCTGGATAAAACTGTACCCAGGCTATTCGGACAGGAAGTAAACTATCTGTGGCAGAAGGACTCGGTAGAAATCCCGTCCAAACGAATGGCAAAAAGTGCGGTAAGCATTGTGAGAAGTGAACAGAATGCGATTGGCTTTTATTTTGGACAAACCTCAGGAGAACGAATAACAGTACTGGTTTTGGGAATCATCCTTTTCTTATGGTTATTCCTTAATCGTAAATTGATCAAAATACTCAGGATTGAAAAAGATAAATACAGCTATTTAAACCTTCAATACTTGAATAACCACCCCATTCTATCTATGCTGGTTGTTTTGCTAAGCCTGATGCCTTTCTTCGATGCCTATGCCCCAACTTCATATATTTCCATTGAATTTATATTTTTGTTGCTGGCTTCCACACATATCATGATCAAAAAAGAAAACAGTGCTTTCCTTTTTACCTGGTTTGGGTTGGTGATTTTGTTTGTAGCCGATATTCTTGTCTACCTGTTGATAGAACCTACCCTGTTGGAAAGACTCTTACAACTTGCCATACACGGTGGCATTATTGCGTTTGTTGTGCTTTTCTACCGCTCGTTGCAAAAAGATATGCCGTTTTATAAATTTATTAAAATAGCGACCATCGTGAGCCTGTTATTAATTGGCCTGGGCTTTGTCCTGAATCTTTTTGGCAGGTTCTCGTTATCAGGCATGGTCGGTGTTGCCGCTGTTTTTGCTGTTACACAGGCAGTAGTTCTGACTGTATTTGTTGAAGTTGTTGTCGAAATCATCTTAATCCAGTTGCAGGCCAGCAGGTTAAAGAAAGGGGTGGATAAGCCTTTCGACAGCAGCATTGTGATCAGTAAAATTAAAATGCCGTTAATACTGGTAGCCATTATCTTATGGTGTGTCATGTTATCCTCAAACCTTAACATTTATCGTGATCTCAGCAAATGGGTTGTCGAATCACTTACCATCACACGAACGATTGGAAGTATCTCCTTCCAGTTGCTGAGTGTAATACTCTTTTTTGTAATTATCTGGTTTGCACATATCCTGCAACGGTTGTTGAGTTTTTTATTCGGGGAAACTGGTGTAGAAACAGAAGATGTGACAGCTACTTCCAAAGGCCAGCATTCCCGACTGCTTATAACCCGGTTGCTGGTGCTTATTGGCGGCTATCTCCTGGCCATAGCAGCTTCCGGACTGCCGATCGACAAACTGACTTTCCTGCTCGGTGCATTGGGTGTTGGTATTGGTATGGGGCTGCAAAATATCGTGAACAATTTTGTCTCAGGCATTATCCTGATCTTTGATGGTTCGTTGCAGATAGGTGATGAAATAGAAGTGAACGGGCAGGCTGGCAAGGTGAAAGAAATCGGCTTACGGGCAAGTACCCTCTTTACGGCAGATGGTGCGGAAGTCATTATCCCGAACGGCAATATCCTGTCGCAAAACATTGTGAACTGGACTTTCAGCAACGATGAGAAGCGTATTATGCTTTCGTTTACTTTATCAGGGAAAGAACTGGATGCCAATGTAGTGAATGAAGTGATCAATGATACACTCAAAAATATTCCGAATGTGGTTTCCAAAAGGAATCCTGTAATCCTTTACACTAAAGTAACCCCTGAAAGCTGTGCCATTACCGTACGGTTCTGGAGTACCATCAGTCATGCCGACCTGGTGAAAAGTGAAGCGATGCAAATGCTCAGCGCTTCATTCAATGCAAAGAAGATTGGATTTGAATAAGTCAACTGCTTAAAATGGCGGCATCACCCATGTGATGCCGCCATTTTTATTCTATTTCCGCAAGTACCTCATTGATATAGTCAAGATCAAATTCATCAGGATGAAACCGGTCATTTATATCTTCAATCCCTATCCACTCTTTCATTTCCTCATACTCTTTGTGACTGGGATCTTTTAATATTTCTTTCAGCCGTTCATATCCATCAGATCCACCACAATCCTCAGGAGGACAAGCTCCTTTTCCGGTTAGGCAGGTAGCCTTTAAAGCTTTCTCGGGAAGCTTTTTCTCCAGCAGAATAGAGTGTTCCCAGTCATCGCCAAAGTCATAGATGTACGTGTATTTCTGGTTTTCAGCTTTAAATACCGAAGACAACTTTGTTTTGGAAGCATTCTTCGACGGTTTCTCCCAATCATCTTCAGAAGGAACTGCTATAACAGGTTCAGAACCATACCCGGAAGGTGAAAACTGATAGAGATGATAATTGCCCCATCCAAAAGCTTCCTGAATCACTAAATGAAATTGTTCGAAAGTAAAGCTTTCAGGAACAATGACTTTTCTCCAAACCGGTGGCTTTTGAACATTCTTAAGCTGAATTCTGAATTGAAATGCCATAATGATTAAGTTTAGTTCGTTAAATTGTAGTTCCTTGAATATGTCGGGTGCAAAAATAAAAAAAATATCGGAATATGAATGATACCTGATTATTTTCTGAACGATGTTTAACTGTAACAGATGAAATAACCAATAGTTGCAACACGGTTTTAAATAGCTATGCAACCCGCGTTATCTATTCTGCAGGATAACATATAGATGCCTGAAAATTTTGCTTTTTTATTCAATCTTTAATTGGAATTCCAGTTCAAACACAGATGAAGGGTTTGAAGGGTTTAAAAGGTTTGAAGAGTTTGAAGAGTTTGAAGAGTTTGAACGTTTGAAGAGTTTGAAGAGTTTGAGGAGTCTCATGTTTGCAGGAGCTGAAAGTGTTTTGCAAAGTGAGCATTCAGAATGGGAGTCTCGATATAAAAAATGCCCATAAAAGACTTTCCATCTCTCCGCTTTTCAATTCCTTTTTCCCAGTGGTATACTCTTTTCGTTTTCATTTCCTCTAAACCTGTTCTATGATATAACTTAGTTGTAACTTAGATGTAATATAGATATAACTTAGATAACATATATCATCAATACTATATGATAAGTATATAATAAATGAGAAATAACTAAATGACTAACGTATAAAAAGGAAAAAGAGTTGTAAATCGGGTTAAAGCAGGTAAGGCCTTTCATTCGGCATTCTGTGTTTGATGAGTTTGAATGTTGTTGTATTGGGTATGCCTTCGGTATTCTGCATCTTTCATGTTCAATTGATAGCATCTCTCTTTTCTGTTAAAAAAATAAATCCTGTCAATTGATCATGAAAGATGCAGAATTCCTAAGGCATACGACTCACTTTTTTTTACCTTACAGCATATTGCTGTAAGGTCGTATTTTATTTTTTCAACGAGGCTGAATCGAAAAATTCCAGATGTACGTAAATAACTCATAATATTTAAAGTGCTGAATTAGTTAAACATAAAAAATAATTTATATCTTTGACAGAAATTTTATGAGGAAAGAATAAAGCGTAAAGATAAAAATAAAATTATTACATATTTCTGTTATTTTCAAACCAGAGAAATTACCTTCAAAAAGAGAATAAACTTTCTTCATTAAACAGAGAATGTGTTAAATAATTTTTTTTTGCAACATTTTTAGAACATACCTGTCTTATTCAATAAGTGATAAATAAATATGAAAATAGTCCGGCGGACCGAAAGTTGGTTGAAAAGGCATTACGTGGTGACACTAATGCCTTAAATGCTATTATAAAAAATACTGAAGGTCTGGTGACTCAAATTATTTTTAAAATGATATCCAACATAGAAGATCGAAAAGATATTGCACAAGACGTTTACTTAAAGACGTTTCAGAACTTATACAGTTTCAAATTTCAATCAAAACTTTCGACCTGGATTGGACAAATTGCATTCAATACTTGCTATAGCTATTTTGAAAAGAAAAAATTAATTCTACCCGGCAACAGCAAAAATGAAAAGGAAACTTATGATGAGCCATTGGAAATTATAGGCAATAAATTAATTGACATATCAACTAATGAAACTGAAATTCAAGTATTTCAAAGAGAACTTTCTGATATCCTTAACACAGAGATAGACAAACTTTTGCCACTCTATAGAACTTTAATAACTCTATATCATAACGAGGATTTAAGTTATACAGAAATAGCTCAAATAACAGGACTGCCTGATGGTACAGTAAAGAATTATTTATTTAGAGCGCGAAAAATATTAAGAGATAGAATATTGCAGAATTATAAAAATGAATTGCTATGATAAATAACCATATAGACGATACGAATATTCAGAGATACGTACTGCAAAACTTAAATTGCGATATTGAAATTATAGAACATATCCGGCATTGTGATATCTGCAAAATAAAAGCGGAACAATATAAAATATTGATAGTGGGGATTAAACATCAGGAAAAACCGCTTTTTGATTTTAACCTGTCTGAATTGGTTTTATCGCAAATTGTAAAACCAAAGCCTAAATACTCGCTGCTTATGATTGTTGTTTATTTACTTGTATTTGTAGGTTTAATTTCATTTGGGATTGTGTTTTATCAATTCCGGATATCAATTTTGAATCTATTAGCAGGTTCTTCTGTCTTGATGATCATTATGGTATTTTTAACAGTATTATCAATATCACTATTTCAGCTTATTGAATTCATTAAAAAATATCAATTAAAAATGGACACTTTGAATTTTTAAATAAAAATTGCAACATTAAACAGAGCTATCAGTCTAATTGATTAAACAAATAAATATACAATGAAAAAGATAACAACAATAACAATCGTAATGCTGATGACAGTTTCCCTAAATGCTCAAAGTGTTTACAAACTGTTCGATGGTAAAGAAATTTCCAGGGAACTAATTGACATACCTGCTTCATTATTGGCAGTATTCTTGGTGTTTTTATTTCTTCTAAATGCCATAAAATGGATACTGAATTATCGCCTGAAATCTAAAATGATAGAAAATGATGTTTCTAATGATATCGTAAAACAGTTTCTACAACCCGAGAAAAATGAAACCAAGCAACAAGCAATAAAATGGTTTATCATTCTAATGGGCATTGCAATTGGGTTAACAATTATGAGCTTCTTCCAGCCATTAGGTATTCATTCTTTAGCAATCATGATTTTTAGCATTGCCATTAGTTTCCTGGCTTACTATTTCTACCTCAGACGTTCGGAAAAATAATCTTCCCGTAATGATTTTCAAATTAGATACAATGCAAGCCGGTAAAATAACTGGCTTAGGCTATTTATGCTATGAAACTACAACTTTAAATTATAAATAAAAAACAAAATTATGAAAACAAAAATATCTATATTTTTAATATTTTTCAGTATTTGCGGATTAATAAAACCTGCAGAATCTCAACCTGTTTTTGATAGACCGACAACAAATTCTTACCATGAAACAGCTACTATGATTAATGACCTTGTTCATACAAAACTAGATGTAAGATTTGATTTTCAAAAAAAGTACTTGTATGGAAAGGAATGGGTAACACTAAAGCCACATTTCTATTCGACTGATTCGTTACGACTTGATGCCAAAGGAATGGACATAAAAAACGTTTCACTTTCAGTGAATGATAAATTAACACCTTTGAAATATACTTATGATGATTTGAATTTAAATATTAAGCTCAATAAAAATTATAAAGACAATGAGACATATACTATTTTCATTGACTATACTTCCAAACCCACCGAAATAAAAAATAGAAATAAAAATGGGAAAGGATTATATTTTATAAATTCCGATGAGAAAGAAAAAAATAAACCTGTACAAATATGGACAGAAGGTGAACCTGAAAGCTCTTCAGTATGGTTTCCTACTATAGACAAACCAAACCAGAAAACCACAGAGGAAATTTCTATGACCGTCCCGGACAAATATGTAACATTATCAAATGGAAAACTTGTATTGCAAAAAGGAAATGGTGATGGAACCCGGACAGATACCTGGAAAATGGATTTACCAAATTCACCTTATTTATTTATGATGGCAGTTGGAAATTTCAAAATCTACAAAGATTCTTGGCGAGGTAAAGAGGTGAATTATTATCTTGAGCCTGAATATGCACTTTATGCAAAGGAGATTTTTGGTGAAACGCCTGAAGCAATTGAGTTTTTTTCAAAAACGTTAGGTGTTGATTTTCCGTGGAATAAATATTCTCAAATTGTAGTAAGGGATTATGTGAGTGGAGCAATGGAAAATACTACAGCTGCAATGATGGGAGAAACAACTCAGGGTACAACAAAAGAACTAGCGGACAGATACAATAATACTGGAATACAACATGAATTATTTCATCAATGGTTTGGAGATTATGTTACAGCAGAAAGTTGGAGCAATTTGACTCTAAATGAATCTATGGCAGTACTTGGTGAAATTATTTGGTTGGAGTATAAATATGGAAAAGATGCCGCAGATGCACTTAATTATCAGGGTATGCAAGCTTATCTAAACAATGAAGCCGCAAGAACTAAAAATCTGGTGCGTTTTGATTATACTAACATACAAGATGTTTTTGATGGTGTAACCTACCAAAAAGGTGGATGCATATTAAATATGTTGAAAAATTATTTGGGAGATGAAGCCTTTTACAAAGGTTTGAATATCTATCTTAAAAACAATGCATTAAAAAGTGCAGAGGTCCCGCAACTTCGTTTAGCATTTGAAGAAGTTAGCGGATTAGATTTGAATTGGTTCTTTAATCAGTGGTACTTTGGTTCAGGACATCCTGAGCTAAACATTTCGTACAAATGGGATGAAAATGCTAAGATGCAACGTGTTTACATTCAGCAATCTCAAACGGATAAAACCTTTATTTTACCTTTTTCAATTGATATTTACGTTGGGGGTAAAGTTGAAAATCATAAGATTTGGATGACAGAGAAAACTGATACATTGACTTATAGCTTACCAGTAAAGCCAGATCTTGTTAATGTAGATGCTGAAAAAATACTGCTAGCAAAAAAAACCGATAATAAAACGCTTAGTGAATACGCTTTTCAGTATTTCAACGCCCCAAAATATCTTGACCGATCAGAAGCTATTGATGTAGCAGCAGTGAATCAAAATGAAAATGAGGGTCAAAAAATATTAGAGGCCGCATTAAAAGACAAATATTTTGGACTTCGGATGAAAGCAATAAATGCTTTAGAGTTAACAAATAAAAAAATTATTGTTGCTTCATTACCGATTTTAAAAAAACTAGCCATTAAAGATGATAATAACCTCGTAAAAGCATCAGCCATCACATTATTGGGCAAAGTAAAACCAGGTGATAATTTGACTTTATTTAGGAAATCATTAAATATAGAATCTTATGCAGTACAAGGTGCATCTTTAATTGCAATTGGGCTTACAGACTCTGTTTATGCCTTAAAATTAGCCCATGAGTTTGAAAATGATAACAAAAATAAAATCTCTGAAGCTATCTTAACTATTTATACCAAATACGGGGGAGATGAGCAATGGAATTATATTTATAATTTATTTCAATCATTAATTCCATCCAAAAAGTTTAATATGATTCAGAACTTTGCAAATTTAACAGGACGTGTAGAGAATCCTGCTTTAGCAATGCAGGGAATTATTTCAATGAAAGAATTAGGTATACTGGGCAAGCAATTTGGTGCTGCTCCTAAAATTATTGAATTACTCAATGGAGTTAAAAGACAAAGAGTCGCAAAAAGAGATAATATTTCTGTCTTAACTATTGACGAGGCAATAACTCAAATTAATAATGCTAAATAAATTAGGTAATGAAAGAATGAAAGAAATTCTGACTGATCGTTTATGAATTAATCGACTTAATTCCTTTTCACCCGGCATGATACTCAAATGCAACCGAACTTCATTGGAATATTTTACAACGAAACCAGTGCTTATGGGAGCTAAATATTCTTCAATTTATAGAGGTTTCAGACTTTGAATAAAGGTTAGATTTTATTCTTTTTCTTTTTTAATCCAAGTAGCAAAAGAGACCATTATCAAATTCACCTGTTCGCAAAATGATTGACGGGATTATCCATTCTCCTGTCATTGAGATACGATTTGATAAATCTGTTCACGTGTCTTTGTTTCTGATTTCATATTTCTTTGTTTTTTTAATTATAAAGATAAATGCTATTAATTGATCATGAAAGATGCAGATAACCGAAGGCTTACTGTATTGGATGTTTTTTGCAAATGGAAGACAAACAGTTTTATAAACCAACATCCTCAATTATACAAGTGGCAAATGATAGAAAATGTAATTCATTGAATCGTTGTTTAGACGAAGTTGTAACCTGATTTAAAACATGGCATAGATAAAAAAGAGAGATTATTTTTTTTTATTCATGTTAATGTTGTTTGGTCAGGAATTGGTTTAAATGATTTAATAGCAGATATATGAAGTTCTATAGTTTAATTTAAAACTTATTCTTTGATTATTTTTCACAATAATTTTAACAGAATAAAATAAATTAATTAAAATATCGTTCTTAATTTTATTATTGTTAATTTTGATATCAGGTTACTTTTTGATTTTCTGAAAATATAAATTCAAAACCAACAAGTATGAACAAGAGAAATTTTATCGTGACATTATTCGTCATGTCTTTTATGGTAGGCGTCCATGCACAGTTGTTATGGAAAGTATCGGGCAATGGGTTGTCGAAGCCAAGTTATTTGTTTGGAACGCATCATCTGATAGAAAGGGATCAAATCAATGGTTTTGATAAAATCCTGGATTTGGCCGGACAGCAGGATGCGGTGGTTGGTGAAATGAATATGGGGAATATGTTGGGTATGGAGATCAAGATGATGAAGGGTATGATGATGAAGGACTCTACCGAAAAGCAATTGATGAGTGAAGCAGATTATGCATTGGTTGACGCGGAGTTGAAGGACGTGATGAAGATGGGAATGAATAAACTCGGAAAGATTAAGCCCATGATGGTGAGTACAATGTATTCTTTGATGATCTACGCCAAAATAAATAACCTGAAGAAACAACCGGAGGCGGTCGATATCCTGTTTCAAAAGAAAGCCCGCAAACAGAAGAAGAAAATTATCGGGCTCGAAACAATAGAACAACAGATGGATATTTTGCTGAATTCCATGCCTCTGAAACGTCAGGCTGATCTTTTGGTGAAGGAGGTGAAAGAAAAAGAAAAAGGAGTGGAGCTACTAAAAAAAATGAATGAGGCCTATCTGGCGGGCGATTTGCAGGCGATTGAAGCATTAAACAATGAGGACGATGATATGTCAGCCGATGAAAAGAAAATAATGATTGATAACCGGAATGCAAACTGGATAAATCAGCTGAATGCACTCATGCCCACAAAATCCTGTTTTATTGCAGTTGGCTGTATGCATTTGGTTGGTGAAACAGGATTAATTGGCCAGTTAAAGAAATCGGGTTTTACAGTGGAAGCTGTAAAGAATTTGTGACATCCGTGTTCGTTCCTAATGCTTGTTTATAGTTAATGAATATATATTTAATAACAATATAATTAAATAAAGTTAACTTTAAATCTTTTTATATGAAGCTAATCGTCTAATAATAAAATTAATACTAAATATATAACTATTAAATATATTTAAAATATAGTACTATGTATTGCATGGTACTATAAACTATTATATTTTTGCAGTGTTATTTCAAGCGTCGAGCTTTGAGCGTCGAGCATCGAGCATTGAGCATTGAGCAAAGAGTAAAGAGCAAAGAGTAGAGAGCAAAGAGGATTTAGTAATTGCAAACTTTTCAAACATTCAAACATTTCAAACATTTCAGGCATTTCAAACATTCAAACTAAGCATAAGAATGATTACACTTCAAAACATCAACAAAACGTACGACATGGGACAGGCATCGTTGCATGTTCTCAAAGGAATTGACTTACATATTTCACAGGGGGAATATGTTTCCATCATGGGGGCGTCCGGATCAGGGAAATCAACTTTGCTGAATATATTAGGCATCCTCGATAATTACGATACAGGTGACTATTATTTGAACAACACGTTGATTAAAAACTTATCAGAAAAACAGGCTGCGGTTTACCGTAATGAAATGATTGGATTTGTTTTCCAGTCATTCAATCTGATTAATTTTAAAAATGCATTGGAAAATGTGGCATTGCCTCTTTATTATAAGAATGTCAGCCGGAAGAAACGGAATATCATTGCGATGGAATACCTGGACAAAATGGGCCTGAGAGACTGGGCGCACCATATGCCAAACGAAATGTCAGGAGGACAGAAGCAACGTGTTGCCATAGCCCGTGCAATTATATCAAAACCACAGATATTGTTGGCTGATGAACCAACTGGGGCATTGGACAGTGTGACGACGATTGAAATGATGAAAGTCCTGGGCGAATTAAATGCAAACGGGCTGACTACTATTATTGTTACGCACGAGAAATCGGTTGCCGACGAAACGAATTCTATCATTCATATAAAAGATGGATTGATTGAAAGTTTTGAACGGAAATAACCTGCACAGAATGCCGATGATTGGCGATTAAATTTAATTATTGATACTTTTCAATCTATAAAAAACATATATTATGGGAATGCTGACTTTATTACTACTGGTGCCTTTCGTATTGATTTTTGTATTGCTACTTCCAATAATTGCAATCCTGGATATACTTAAGAGTAAATTTGAAGGGAATGATGCGCTCTTAATGCTCTTAATTGTGATTTTTATCCCTTTTGGAGCAATCTTGTATTTTATACTTAGTCCTTCACGTAAAGTGAGGTTAAGATAATTGTCAGTCAGTCAGTCATATAATCGTCATCGAATCACCGTTGACGAAAAAACAAACAAACCAACAACTTTAAATAAGATGTTCACAATTAACACCATAGAAGAAATACTTGCCAGTTTAAAGCATAATAAGCTGAGAACAGCTCTTACGGGACTATCCGTGACTTGGGGTATATTTATTCTGATAGTTTTACTGGGAGCCGGCAATGGATTGAAAAACGGAGTAACTTCAAACTTCAGTGACAGGGCCACCAATACAGTACAGATGTGGTCGGGGACTTCTTCCTTACCATACAAAGGATTAAAGAGTGGACGTGCACTTAATTTTGGTGAAAAACAGGTAGGCGATGTTACCGAACAAATGACCGAAACAAACAGTCAGACAGGTGTCATTGAAAAACAAATGACCATTACCAACAATAGCGAGTACGGTTCTTACAGCATCAAAGGGGTCGATCCGAGTTACGAAGGTATCTTTAATCTGAAATTTGAAGCAAAAGGGGGACGGTTTATTAATTATCTGGATAATAAATCGAGCAACAAAGTAATCGTGATCGATAAAAAGATTGAAGATGTACTTTTTAAAGGGAAATCTGCATTGGGGAATTATGTAAAGCTGGGTGCGGTCATGTTTCGTGTTATTGGTATAAATACGAAGAAAGAACGATGGGGTGATGGATCAGCCTATATCCCATTTACCACAGCGCAATATATTTTCAATCCGGACCTTAAGTTTCATAATATTGCCATGAAAGTTACCGGACTCAATACAAAAGAATCGAACGATGCTTTCAATGACAAGCTGAAAAGCACCATGTCTAAAAGTCTGACTTTCGATCCGAATGATACTCAGGCTTTGTGGGTGAGGAACTCACAACGTGATTTTATAGAAACCATGCAGATATTTAACGGGATCACCCTTTTTGTGTCAATAATTGGGATATTTACCCTGATAGCTGGCATAGTGGGAGTAAGCAATATCATGCTGGTATCGGTTAAGGAACGGACACGTGAAATTGGAATCCGCAAGGCATTAGGTGCTCCACCAGCTTCCATTTTACAATCCATCATCCTTGAATCAATACTTATTACCACCTTTTTCGGATATATCGGGATGATGATGGGAATAGGGCTGACAGAAGCTGTAAACTACATCATGGAACAATCTGCTGCCGGAGGAGGTGATGGGATGTCGGTATTTAAAAATCCAACAGTTGAATTATCATATGTATTGATTTCAACATCAATTCTCATTGTTTCAGGAGTTATAGCCGGTTATATGCCTGCACGCAGGGCAGTCAGGATAAAGCCGATTGAGGCAATGCGGGAAGAATAAAGACATTTACCATTTAATTATTTACTATTTACAATTTCTTATAGCTAATAATAAAGAATATGTTTGATATAGATCGTTGGCAGGAGATATGGTTTACCATAACACACAATAAATCACGAAGTGTTTTGACCGCTTTCGGAGTGTTCTGGGGTATGTTTATGTTGGTAGTCATGGTAGGAGCAGGAGTGGCTTTGCAACGTGGCATGAGCTCGCAAATAGAAGGTTTTGCCACAAATTCATGTTTCGTGTGGGCCGAGCAGACTACAGAACCTTATAAGGGGCTTAAAAAGGGCAGAAACTGGAATATGGAAAATGAAGATATTGCTTTGCTTATCAATAAAATACCTCAGATTCAATATCTGGCACCGGTACTTTTTGGAGGTGGCGGGACAAATAATGTTACCCGGAATGATAAAGCCGGAAGTTACAATGTAAAAGGTAATTTTCCATCATACAACCTGATTGATGAAAGTAAAATGACCTATGGAAGATATATTAATGATATTGATATTTCCGAAAAACGAAAAGTTTGTGTAATTGGTGAGCGCGTTTACCAGGTTCTGTTTCCAAAGGATGAAAATCCGCTTGGTAAAAATATTAAGGTAAATGGAATCTATTTTCAGGTAATCGGAGTTGCCCGCCATACGTCAAGCATTAACATAGGCGGAAATGCAGAGGAGTCAATCATTCTTCCGTTTAGTACCATGCAACAGGCGTTTAATCAGGGTAATAAGGTTCATTTTATGGCAGTGACGGCTAAGCCGGGAATAAAGGTAAAAGTGATAGAAGACCGGATTCATGAAGTGCTGAAAGAAAAACATACTATTTCGCCCATTGATAAAAAGGCGGTAGGCGGATTTAATATCGAAGACGAGTTTAATATGTTCTTATACCTTGGAATTGGTATTGCCGCTTTAATATGGATTGTTGGTTTGGGGACTTTGTTTGCAGGAGCCATTGGAGTGAGTAATATCATGTTGGTAACGGTAAAAGAACGGACAAAAGAAATAGGGATTCGAAGGGCTTTAGGAGCTACACCCCGGGATATTATCCGCCAGATTTTAAGTGAAAGTATTGTACTGACGTTAATTGCCGGTGTTTCGGGTCTAATGTTTGGAGTAGGGTTGCTGTCTGTAGTTGGAATAGCATTGAGTCATGGAGACCAGTTTTTTAAAGACCCTCAAATAAGTTTCAGCATTGCCCTTGCAGCATTGTTTATTTTGCTTGTCATCGGGACATTCGCAGGTTTTATACCCGCTAACAGGGCCATGAACATAAAACCAATTGAAGCAATCAGGGAAGAATAGAGATATTTACTATTTATTCATTTACTATTTACCATTTAAAATGGAGAATAATGAAACTTAGGTGATAAACTAATTTCCTTTGTTTCTTAAAATGTTGGAGGGTAAAAAATGGGCACAGTTAAATTGGATAGAAGGACAATTGTAAAATTAGTGTTACTGACATTGATTTTGTCAACCATAGTCATTATAGGATTACGGATAGCACCCTGGTTATATGAAACAAGTAAAAATCCTCAACATTTACGGGATTACATAGCAGGATACGGGAGCTACGGTTTTTTGGTTTATATTCTTATTCAAGCTGTCCAGGTAATCATCGTAATTATTCCGGGTGATATAGTAATGATTGGTGCAGGTTTTATATATGGTATACCACTGGGCTTTTTTCTTTCTTATATAGGCCTGATGGCGGGATCGATCGCAGTATTCTATATTTCCCGTTTCTTTGGATATGAGTTTGTTTCCAGAATCATAACCATTCAGAAGATTGAAAAGATAAATGGTATTTTAAATTCGACAAGAGGGACAGTAGGCCTGTTTATTATATGTTGCATTCCGTTTATTCCAAAAGATATTTTGATGTATGTGGCAGGGCTTACTCCCATAAATGCTTCCAGATTATTTCTGGTGTATGGGTTGTCCCGAATACCGACTACTTTAATCTGGGTTTCGGTAGGTGCCAACGCCTTTGAAAAGGATTATGTTGGATTGGCTATTACCCTGGCAGTTATGCTGGTTTTGCTTATCATTGTGTTCTTTATAGGTAAAAGTTATCATAAACGGGAACTCAAAAATTGAATAATAATACTTGAATAAATAATTATAACTTTTAAAATAAATCAATAACAAAATCCGGTTTACCTGTATGCACACTATGCTGGTAACTCATAACTAAAAAGAGACATTATGAAGAAGATTTTAAAATTTGCGTTGCTTATCATTGGAGCAGTTCTTGTTATCTGGACATTTTGGTTTTTGTATCAAAAATCACGTCCGAAAGTGAAAAAATACGTCATTGAAAATGTCGCTGTAGGCAGCATTGATAAAAAAACAGTGGCAACAGGAAAAGTAGATCCAAGAAACGAGATTTTGATTAAACCGCAAATGTCGGGAATCATTGCTGCAGTTTACAAAGAAGCAGGAGATATTGTAAGAGCAGGTGATGTGATTGCTAAAATTAAAGTAATCCCGGATATGGTGAGCTTAAACGGAGCTGAATCGAGAGTTTCGAGAGCGCAGATTTCATTTGATCAGAGTAAACGGAATTACGATCGTGATGGCAAGTTGTTTACTGATAAGGTGATTTCGAAAGAAGAATATGAAAAAACACAGTTGCAATTTTACAATGACAAGGAAGAATTAAGAACGGCTAAAGATAACCTGAGTTTAACCCGCGACGGAATCAGTACCAATAGTGCGGCAATCAGTAATACATTGGTTCGATCGACAATAAATGGTACCATACTGGATGTACCGGTCAAGGTAGGTAACTCGGTGATTCAATCGAATAACTTTAATGATGGAACAACTATAGCCACCGTTGCCAATATGAGCGATATGCTTTTTGTCGGTAAACTGGACGAAACAGAAGTAGGTAAAATTAAAGTGGGCATGCCTATGGACATTACCATTGGTGCATTACAGGACCAGAAACTTACTGCTAAGCTTGAGTATGTATCACCAAAAGGGAAAGAAGAAAACGGGGCTATCATGTTTGAAATGAAAGCAGCTGTAAAAGTTCCGAAAGATGTGTTTGTACGTGCAGGGTATAGTGCCAATGCTGAGATTGTATTTTCAAAATCTCAGAATGTCATCACCATTCCTGAAAGCTGCATTGAATTCGGGGGAGACACCGCATTTGTATATATTCTAAAAACAAAAGAACCTCAGACTTTTACAAAGAAGCAGATTAAGATCGGGTTGTCCGATGGGGTTAGAATTGAAGTTAAAAGTGGTTTGACTACAAGGAATAAAATCAGGGGAACGGAAATTCTGGAAAAGAAACCTGAAGCAAAGAAAGAAGATAAGAAGTCATAAGCCAGATAACAAACAACTTTATTAACCAATTAACTACTTAGAATGAAAACAAAGATATATATGGTTATGGGAGCATTGCTGGTGACTTTACTGGCTAATGCACAAAAGCCCTGGACACTTCAACAATGTGTTGACACAGCATTGGCCAATAACCGGAATGTAAAGCAACAGGCTTTAACAAAAAAGACAAGAGAGATTTCCTATCAGCAGGCACGTCTGAATTTATTGCCTAATTTGAATGCGCAAGCAGGCCAAAGCTGGAATTTTGGACGTTCTCTGAATGCTAATAATACGTATCAAAGTGCCAATTCAGCTCAAACTTCATTTGGTATCGGGAGTAACCTGGTATTATTTGATGGACTTAAAATGAAACATAATATCGATATACGAAAGGCTGATATGTATGCTTCTGAGCAGGATCTTGAAAAGATAAAACAAGATATAACCACGAGTGTGGCTGCCGGTTTTTTACAGATACTGTTGAATAAAGAGTTATTGCAAATAGCAACCAATCAGCAGGAACTGACGAAAACGAAAATAGAACAACGAAAAGGACTGGTTTCAGCTGGTAAAATGGCTGAAGGTGAGATGTACGATCTCCTGGCTCAGGAATCGAAAGAGGAATTAAGTAAGCTGCAGGCACAAAACACGCTTAATCTTTCATTCCTGGATTTAGCCCAGTTCTTAGAACTGGATCATTTTGAAAATCTGGATATTGTAGCCCCTGAGAATTTGTCTGAATCGGATTTACACCTCCTTTCGGCAGATGAAGTATTTATAAGTGCAATTACGCATCGTCCTGAAATAAAAGGTGCCGAATATAGGTTAAAAAGTAGTGAAAGTACTGTCTTGGCTACCAAATCGGATTTTTATCCTTCGCTTAATCTGGGAGCACAGATTGGAACAGGTTATTACAATTTAAGCAGTTTGCCAAATGCATCTTTTGGTTCGCAATTTTCGAATAATATGAGTACATCAATTAGTTTAAATCTTCAAATTCCAATCTTTAATAAGTTTGATGTCCGAAACAGGGTACATTCAGCCCAGATAGGAGTTGAAAGCAATAAACTGAGTGTTGTTAATGCAAAACTTGAATTGAAGAAAAGCATTCAACAGGCGTATTACAATGCAATAGGAGCAAAGAGCCGGTGGGATGCAGCTTTAAAATCTGAAACTGCAAGCAGGGAAGCATATCGGTTTACTAATCAGAAATTCGAAGCAGGAAGGGCCACACTTTATGAATTGTATCAGGCTAAAAGCAACCTTACGCAAGTGTTGTCGGAACAGGCACAAGCAAAATACGAATACTTCTTCCGAATTAAATTGCTTGAATTGCTGAAGTAAATGACATGAAAGGATTGGGATGAAAATGAAGAATAAAAGAGTAGCAGGAGTAAAAAGGAATTTCAATAATGTTCTTAAAATAACCGTTGGCGTATGCTCTTTTTAAAAGATAAAATCCTTATACAATGTAACAATAAAACAAATAAAAATGAATGCAGATAATATTAAATCGCAAATGCGAAAAGGTTACCTGGAATATTGCATTCTACTTATTCTAAGGAAAAAACCTGCCTATACTTCGGATATTATTTCCGAACTGAAAGAGGCAAAACTGATTGTGGTGGAAGGAACTTTATATCCTTTGTTGACAAGGCTTAAAAATGGAGAATTGCTCGACTATAAATGGGAAGAATCTACCCAGGGACCCCCACGCAAATACTATGAAATGACAGACCGGGGATCAGGATTCCTGGACGAACTGGAAAACTCATGGAATGAGATTTACAATGTTGTGAAAAAAATAAAAGGAGAAATATAAAACCGAAATAAACTTTTACGTTATGAAAAAGACATTAACAGTAAATTTGAATAACATCGTTTTTCATATCGATGACGATGCATACGAAATGCTCCAGATTTATCTTTCCGAGATCGCCGATCATTTTCAATCGGATGAGGAAAGAGTGGAAATAATGAATGATATTGAAGCCCGAATTGCCGAACTGTTTAATGAGAAACTACAAAAAACTAAAAATGTAGTCAATTTGACCGATGTGGAAGAGATTATTGAAATCATGGGCAAACCCAGTCAATATGCAGGTGATGAAGAGGAACCGGAAACTCCACCTAAAACCGATAAAAAACTGCAAAAATCACGTCGCTTTTATCGGGATCCCGAAAATGCAATTCTCGGAGGTATAGCAGGGGGTCTGGCTGCCTATTTTAACCTTGATGTAACCCTGATACGAATCATACTTGTAATCCTGGTTTTCTTAGGAGTAGGCTTTATTATTCCGATATACATTGTAGTCTGGTTTGTAGCTCCGGCAGCAATTACTTCTTCACAGCGTCTTGAAATGCAAGGTGAAGATGTAACTGTTGAAAATATAAAGACTGAAGTAAACAACGTGAAGAATTACATGGAAAGTGAAAAATTCAAACAGTCTGCTGAAGGTGTAGGGGAAAGGGTTTTAGAGATATTACGTTGGTTCTTTAAAATCATCTTCGGCTTTGTAGGGGCAGTAGTGGGTTTAGTGGGAATTGTGGTGATTGGTGCATTAATTCTGGTTCTTTTTCTGCTAATGTTTGAGCCGGCAGCACTTAATGGATTTGCTCCCGATTTAATTTCAAATTGGTCGGTTATTTCACCTGAAAAAATGGTGTTACTGGTCTTTTCATTGATTCTTCTTGTAGGCAGTCCTATCTTTTTATTGATTTACTGGGCGACCCATATGGTTTCGGGGCGACGTAATACTTCACACACGGCTACCTGGGTAGTTCTGGTTCTCTGGCTTGCGGGTTTGTTCATGTTTTATAGTGTAGGAGCAAATACGCTGTTCCATTTGCATAATCATAACGGGCATTCATTTGCAATTAACTGGAATGACGATGATAAGCCTTTTTCAAATGAAAACAGGAAGTTAGAAGCTTTTCATGCGATAGATATTGCAGGAAATTTTGAATTAACATTGAAAAAAGACTCTGTTCAGGAAGTTACAGTTGCCTCTCCGAATGATTTTATGTCGAGAGTGATTACAAAGGTTGAAAATGGTGTATTATATATTTACACTGACGGAATAAACTTAAGCAGATCGATAAAAGTAAATGTGTCGTATGATTCAATAAAAAGCTTGGTGGCCAAAGGTGCTTGTAAAATTAACACAGAGAATCAACTGGTAATACCTGATTTTTCGCTTGAACTGTTAGGTGCCAGTGAAGCGAATCTTGATTTGAAAGTTGCGGGTCAGATTAATATTGATACAAAGGGAGCTTCTAAAGTTGAAATAAAAGGGAATTGCAAAGCATTAAAATTAACAGGTTTTGGTGCCAGCAAGATTGAAGCAGAAAATCTAATTGCTAACAATGTTGATATACATGTGAGCGGAGCAACCCATGCGCAGGTTTATGCCTCTGAAAGCCTAGATGCAGAAGCTTATGGAGCAAGTGAAATTGAATGCCTTGGTCATCCTAAGAATGTAAAGAAATCGGATAATATCGGATCCAGAATTCATGTAGAATAGATTGACTTAAGTACTTTTCGACTAAGAAGTATATCACATAGAAAAAACCCTCTTTATCATATGATAAAGAGGGTTTTTTCTATGTGATATACTTCTTTTTTTTAACTTCTCTTTTTTAATGATGAAAGCTGTTAGATGTTATTTATGATAAAAATTAGATTTGCCAGACTTAAATAATACTTCTATAATGTAATAATATACAAATATATAAATGCTAAAAATATTTTAACATGTTGAAAATGAATAAAATACTAGCTTATTATATAAAAAATACTACATGAGGTTAACCTATAATTCCTTAATTATCTGATTCGATTTAAGCTTCAACACTTCATTACTCGATTGTTGCAATTTATTGGATAAAATGCTAGATACAAATTTATAATTATATTGTATTTGATTCACTAATATTTATACTGATAAATTGCAGTTATTCTATACTTGTAGTAATCTCTACTACAAGTTGTGATGAGATAAAGATCCTGAAATATGATTATATTTGAATCGTAATATAAAGATACTGTTTGATTTAATTATAAAAGATGGATTGCTTTATGCTTTTCGTGATTTATTTATATAATTGATTCTGCAATATATTTTACTTATTATTTAATCTTTGGAAGTGATTAATAAATTCCAAATCGAATAATAAGATGTGCATTTAAATGCTAGACAGCCTCCTTTTTTACTAATTTAAATTAGAAGATATGATTCGATTTTATAAATAATTCTCTCATTTTTATTGATAGTTTTAATATATAGAAGTGAGCTTATTGTATTTTAGCAATATATGAAATTTATAAGTTTGTTTGGTTTTTTATTGGTTGCCAATTTTGTTTTAGGACAATCATTTTGGTCTTACAAAGAAAGGCCGATTGTTCCAATGTCAAAAACTAACTTACAAATTTCAGATTCGATTACTTCTTCAAACTTTTCAATAAGTAATTCTTCTTCAAAAGCATCTTCAATTTCAAAAGTTTCATCAAATGCAAGTGGTTGCATTGATAATCTGGATTTCGAATTTGGTAATTTCACCAATTGGAAATGTTATAAGGGAACTGCCAAAACTAACGGTACAAACTATGTCACCTGGAGTCCTGTAGCTCCGGTTGCCCCAATAGCAAACAGACATCAGCTTATTTCTTCTGCTTCATTCCCCGTAAATGATGTTTATGGTGGATTTCCTAGGCTTTGTCCATATGGTGGTAATTATTCGCTTCAATTAGGAAACGATAATACTAACAGTGAAGCCGAAAAAGTGTCCTGTACATTTACAATTCCTGCAGATCAGAATGATTTTCAGATTGAATATTATTATGCCGTTGTATTTCAGGATCCCAATCATAATTTTGATCAACAACCTCGATTTAGAGCTAAGGTTTATGATGCTAACAACAGTTCAAATGTAATTTCTTGTGCAAGTTATGATTTTACTGCAGGTTCCGGGTTACCTGGGTTTCAAAGTTCCACAGTAGATCCTTTAGTTTTGTTTAAACCATGGACAGCAGTCACCATTAACCTCTCAGGATATGCCGGCCATACTGTAATCCTTGAATTTACAACTGAGGATTGTACAAGAGGTCAGCATTTTGGGTATGCTTATGTTGATGTTAATTCAAAATGTATATCCCTCGTTAATAGTACTACTTATTGTGAAAATATTCCATCGATAACCCTAAAGGCCCCTTCGGGCTATCAAACGTATAATTGGTATGATAGTACTTTTACTAATTTGTTGGGAACCGGCGAAACATTAACTTTATCACCCTCACCAGCAACAAGCGCCACTATAAATGTTGATTTGGTGCCATACGCAGGATTTGGTTGTCGTGATACTGCTTTTACAGTATTGAATGTAAATCCGGCACCAGTAGCAGCCTATCAGTCGGATACAACGATATGTATCGGTAAGCCTGTGAGTCTGACTAATATTTCAACTATACGTGACAATTCAGTTCTTACTTATTTTTGGAATTTTGGTGATAATACTACTTCTACATCTACCAATAACGTCAAACTATTTAATTCTGTTGGAAATTACAACGTAAAATTAATTGCTACTTCAGTAAATGGTTGTATTGATTCAATAGTCAGGAATATTTCTGTTGTTCCTTTACCTGTAATAAGTCCCATAACAGGAAATAAAAATATTTGTAAAGGACAGTCTGAAATAATACAAAATACAACTCCGGGAGGTACATGGAAAAGTATGAAACCATCCATTGCAACTATCTCAAATGGCGGATTACTAACTGCAATTTCCCCGGGTAACGACACAATTAAATATATAGTTTCAAATTCAAACGGGTGCACAGATTCTGTTTTTTATGTTGTAAAAATAATAGCAACCAGTTCTTCAACTACAACTGCTGCTGTATGTCGTGGTAGTTCTTATTTGTTTAATGGAACATCATACAAGATTCCGGGAACTTATGTTCGTCATTTAGTTAATGCTGCGGGTTGTGATAGTGTTGCCACATTGGTATTAACCGAAAAATTACAATCCAGTTCCATAATTAGTGATGCTATTTGTTCCGGTGGAAGCTATTACTTTAACGGGATAAACTATACTGCTTCCGGAACTTATATGAACCATTTTACGAATGCGGTAGGTTGTGATAGTATTGCAATTTTGATTTTAAATGTAATAAATTCAACTGTTTCAACAACAAATGCAGCTATCTGTCAGGGAAGTAGCTATTTGTTCAATGGCACATCCTATAATGCCGCCGGAATATATACATCACATTTGATCAATGAAGAAGGATGTGACAGTACTGCAACCTTGAACTTAAGTATTAAACTACCAACAACTTCTATAACTAATGAAGCTATTTGTCAGGGCAGTAGCTATTTATTTAATGGCATATCCTACAATGCTGCAGGAACCTACACAGCTCATTTGCTTAATGCGGCAGGGTGTGACAGTATTGCAACACTTAACCTAAGCATAAAGCTTCCTACTTCTTCTATAACCAATGATGCCATTTGTCAGGGCAGTAGTTATCTGTTCAATGGCACATCCTACAATGCTGCCGGAACGTATACTGCCC
>Ga0302286_10000389_pt1 | contig 36302 bp, 48 predicted proteins | sample III_Fen_E2_3_FD_198765 | JGI IMG/M metagenome (GOLD analysis project Ga0302286, IMG submission 198765) | Peat permafrost microbial communities from Stordalen Mire near Abisko, Sweden - III_Fen_E2_3 | ecosystem: Environmental > Terrestrial > Soil > Wetlands > Permafrost | place: Sweden: Abisko...
TAGTCTGAAAAAGTATATCTCATCATAATCTCCCTTAAAATACTATTAAAAGCATAACAGTGATTACCCACAATACGGGTATAAGCACCAACGCTGTCGCAATAGTCACAAGCATACACTTGTGATTGTCTCGCCTGCGTCGTGCTATGGCGCTAGGCCGTTGTGCTTGATATTGCATGGCTAATTATCCGCCTCTGCTAACTCTTCGGTAATGATTCCGTCAAGCGTAAACTCGCCCTTCACGGCCTTCTCAGCCATGTAGCGTACTCGTGATATACCGACGAACGTATCACCCGAAAAGGCGTATAGCACGCCGTCAATAGTTTTGTGGACGTATCGGCTCGACCGCCTCACGTGTTGATTACGTACCGCCATGTATGCCCCCTTTGCGTGGGTTATGTAATATTATTAGGGTATACCATACGTCCACCCGTATACACGGAACGTATGGCATATATTACCCATGTTACTAGTGATAACCGCTAAGCCCATATCTCTCTCGTTGCTACGAGTAGGATGCTCACGCCATTACCACCAGTAACAGAGGCGCAAGCAACTGCTTTGCAAGTCGTCACCTAATGACGCCCAATTGCTTGCGATTCTCTGTTATCTATACCAGTAGGCTGACCACAACTCAGATTGTCCCACCTGCCCACCCTAATACTACTGGGTTATTGATTAGCGCCACCGCTCGTCATACAGACTGTGGTGCTTAGGCGTGGCGAAAAGTTGTGCGCCCTCCTACTGATATAGATATTGTCACCACGCTCTCGCCCAATTGCAGGGCTTGTCGGCAGCGTGGTGACTCAGTTTTAACCCCCGTGCTCGTCACGCCATTATATAAGAGGGTCATGCGCCTAGTGTCATGATGTAGGTCAAAGCGATGGTATCTTTGTGCCCGTCTCGCCTCTTATAGCCCTGCGTGTCGTCGATGATGTCGATGGGGTTTAAATTGTAAATGTGCGATGACATAACCTTTGCGTAGTTAGTCCGTGGCTCTTACTGGTCAATCAAGTTTTCGGCGGTGAACTGACATATAGTCAATGTTCGGTGCTCAGTGGTCTGATTGATTGTGTAGGTGCTTTTCGTCTGTAACCTTTGCTTTGGTTATGTTCCTATAATAGTCCTTTAGGGTATAGAAGTCAATGCATAACGTGTTTATTTTTAGAGATTATGGATATTTGACATTGGATTATGTAATTTAACAGGGGTGAGACTGTGGATAAGTGGTGTTGCGTAAAATACATCGAAAATGTTATGAAAAGATTTTTTCGTTATTTTTGGCAAAAAAAATAAATAATTATTTAGGTATCATAACGAAGATAACAGATAAAAGACAATTTTTTGATTTACTTATTTTCCTATTCTTCTTTTTTAAAGGAAATATAAAATCAACTAGAACAAAAATAGAACACTTTATACCATATATATGCGATTATGTCCTAATATGTAGTTAGTGTATACCATACACCCATGTATGTAGCCATGTATGTAACTATACATGCGTACATATCAATCGATCTAGTAAGTGTATGATATACAATAATATAAATGCATAATAAAATATATTAGGGCAATAGTCAAGCATGGGGGGGAGGGTATCAAGGCACAGGAGAGATATATTATATATATGCTCCCCCACACTCTCGGAAGATATAATTCAAAACAACCCTAGTATTATGTTTACGAGTGTGCTATGCTAGACACATGAATGAAAACAACCAAGAGATTTTAGCACGAGCGATACAGAAGGCCCTTGATAGTGGATGGATTCCAATAGTTTTTGGAGTCGACCCGCTGGAGATTGAACGCCGAAATACCAAGTTCATTATAGAGGGCACGGACCCGCGAGCATATATCTATTCTCACGACTTTGCCAAAGCACTGTGGGGAGAGAATACATGGATAGACCCAGTGTCGCTTGAAGTAGGAGTGATGCGCCATGTTTCACCGCACCTACCTATGTGGCAATACCACATACAGCAAATGGTCGTAGCAGAAAACCCAATAAAATATTTAGGAGAGAACTTATGAACGACGTCAACCCACAAAAAACACTGAAAGAGCAGATGCTCGACGAGGTGGCGGTATTCGCGACGAGGTATTCAGTAAAAAGGTTACGCATATCGACGCTCAATTTTGAGTTCGACTACGTGCAGGGCGAGGACGGCAGCATGACGCTTGCGCGTGAGAAGGCGGTGATTTATGCGCTCGGGAAGGTGACGAAAGTACCGATTGGCGAGGGCTGCGAGTTTTCCACATACGAGGAAGCGAAAAAGGCTACCAAAAAATACTGGAGCGAGTATTATAAGAATATACGGGCATCACGCTCAGAAAAGGACAAGCTCGCGGAAGCACGACGCCAGAAGCGGTATCGTGAGAAGCGGAAAGAGAAACTCATCGACTTGAAACGCCAACAGTAGCGGGTAGCTACACCACATCAATCATCAATTATAGGGGTATAAAAAACAATGGGGCATCAGAATCAGGGGTATGCGCTCGTCTCCATGAGCAATGGCGACGTGTACTACGTCAGCATAGACGCAGCGAAAGAAATCAAAGGGCAGCTCACTAGAGAGCCTAGCATAACTTTTATTGAGGCGGTGGACATAAAACAGCACACTAGGGTCACGATAAATGTCGCACTGGTCAGTTCTCTTGTGATAAAGGACGGTCAAGATGCCTAATCAACAGCAGGAGGAGCTCAAGAAGCGGAACGCGGACGACATTAAGGCCATCAAGTCTACGCCGAGTGATGAGTTGCCAGTGTTGCCCGAGACCGTGAAGAACGGCGACACATTACAATGGTTTTATCGAGCAGTGATTGACAACTTCACCTGTTCAAACGGGCGAAAGTCCCCACTTTACCTGCGCCGTAGCGAACATGGCCTTGCTGTCAGAATCAACTGTCAGTGGAAACAGTACCGACGCGGCGAGCAGGTGGAGTTTTGGCGCGATGCGATGGCAGCCTACCCTGAGTTGCAGGAGTCGAACTGGTCAACAAAGCGAGCACAGGCGCTTTGGGACTACTTTCAGGTGTATGCGCCAGAGATTGAGTTTGACAACCGCCGCTACTTCGAGATGGGGAATTGCGTGCTCGACGGATTCACGGGCGAACTCGATTTTGCCGACGAGCGGTTCCTTACAAGCCCCACGACAAGAAGCTCGAAGCTGAATTATCTCCCAGAATATGAGCCTGGGGTTGCATGGAATCAGTGGTATGACACGATGGATGAGCACCAACAGCGTGTGCGCGACTGGAGCGTCGGCTCGGCACTAATTGGCAATCACGGGCTATTATTTACCTTCGGTCAGAGCCGAACGGGCAAAAGCACCCTAGCTGAAGGACTGGCCGAGGTCTTAGGCTCGGGAGCTGGTGTATTTTCGCTCTCTCGAAACTGGGGTCGGTTTTACACTCAACATATGGACAATACCACTTACCTATATGATGCCGATGCGAAGGGGGCCAAAAACCAGAACAATGAGAACTACGGCACGCTGCACCTGATGGCGAGCGGCGACCCGATTCAGGTCGAGGTGAAAGGCTCGGAGATTTACCAGACGACCAATTATGGGTTTATTGAGGTGATTTCCAACGCGCCAAGCACGATGATGTTCGAGCAGTCACTTGTTGACCGAGTGAGGTTTTGTCTCTACACCTACATCAGCCCACGGGCCGATGGGGGTCAGATGAAGCGGATGATTCTGGCTGATAAGCAGGCGTGGCTCAATTACGCTGTCGGCTGCGCCATAAAATTAGCCAAAGGAGAGACTACTCGCCCACCGATTGACGAGTATCAGATGTACGGCTGGATTTTGTGGTTGCAAGAAGCTAACACTTATGGGAAGATGTGTGTAGAAGAGGGTCGCGTGCTGACCTATCAAGAATACAAATATGCGTATGAGGGTACACAACGATTTATGCTTACGAAAGAGACGGTAGAAGAAATGAGGTCAGGATTCGCTGAGTTATCTCGGCAGTACGGCCGTAATTTTCTCGACACCGACTGGACTGAGTATGGCGAAAAACTAAAGGGGGGATATTACCATGAAGAAGCTCCAAAACTCTTTTAACGATTTTCTTCCGCAAAAATACCTCACGTTTCGTCGCTCAGTGTCTCAGTTGAACTCAAATCAGGCAGTCGTCGCAGAGCTTTTGCGCATTTGCTGCGAAGAGGACGACGTGAAGGCTATAAAGCTGGCGTTTGAACGCATACTTGGCAAACCAGAGAAGGTAATTGTGATTAAGCGGACGATTGTGCGAACCGTGTTCCCCGACGCTATCGGAAAAGCTAAGGCTGCACTGATAGACGACAGAGTTTATGACGAGGTAGACTCGACGGTGAGCTTATTTGAGAACAAGCTTGTCATAGATGAGTCTAACGCCCCTGGCATACTTTTGCGCAAAATGCTCGATGAAATAGGCGAAAAAGAGCGTGAGTATTCCTATAACGTGATTGACGACAAGGACCGATACACTGTGGCTGAGGTCATGGTGGCCAATTTGTACGGTATTGCGATGCGCGGCTCTAATCTCGGTGCGATAACTATGTTATTTGACTACCTAGACGGCTGCGTGGCTGACGTGATACGCCTAGACGGCGAAGATACCGTATTGCTCGAAAGCTGGGCTGACGTGGCCCCATACGAGGCCAAACAGGGTGACGATGGCGTCTGGTATATCGAGACTGAGGCAGTGGCATGACCAATATAGTCGACGTTGCTACCGAAAAAATGTCTAATGACCTCGTTAATTTCAGGAATCGTCGAGTGTTGGGGGTTGGCAACCAGCATAAGTCGCACGACTGTCCGCACTGCCGGCGCGTCCTATACTCAAAGGGGGCGCTAACGCGGCATATTAACGAAGAGCACTGGGATAAGGAAGCCGCTGAATGAGCGTTTTGAAAATCGGCGCGGGCATTGTACTGCGCTCGTATCAGAGGGCGGTGCTCAAGGCCTTTGATAACGGTATCCGCTTCATAGTGCTCTGTTGGAGCCGTCGCGCGGGAAAATCGCTGTTTGCGTGGACGCTGCTCATCCGCGAGGCAATCAGCAAGCCTGGCACATATTGGTATTGTTTCGATAACTACTCCACCGCCTATAATGACATTTGGATAGCTATGACCTCTAAGGGGATAAAGTTCCTCGACATGATACCAGACGATATGGTGGTACGAAAGAATAGCGCCAAGATGGAGATTGAGCTGACTAATGGCTCAGTGATTAAGCTGGTCGGTATCAATAAGGCCGATAAGCTCGTCGGTACAGGACTTATGGGTGTGGTTTTCGACGAGTATGCCGTCCTGAACCCTGCCTCAATCGAGTTCATTACCGCCATGCTTGGTGAGACAGGCGGTTGGCGCGTAATGATTTCTACACCTCGTGGCAAAAATCACTTCTTTGAGGAGTGGAACTTTGCGCTTGCTCACCCTGAGTTCGCCTACGCGAGCAATATGCACTGTGGTATGTCAGAGGTAGCGCAGTATATGGCAAAGGGATTCCTTGAAACCGAACGGTTGAAAATTATCAACAAGTATGGCAACGATGCCCTCTATCAGCAGGAGTACATGACGAGCTGGATTAGTCCGAATAGCGGGTCTGTCTTCGGTGCGCTCGCCAAGATTATGAAGGAAGAGGGGCGCGTCTCTATGCTTAACATTGACAAAGAGCATCCCTGTTACGCTGCGTGGGACTTAGGAAACGCCGACTACACCTCTATTATTCTATTTCAGGTTGACATGAACGGTTTTCCAACAGTGCTTGACCATATTGAGAACCGCAACGAGGACGTGACGTGGTACATCGGCGAGTGGATTGAGCGGGGATGGAACGTCCATACCCACTTCTTGCCGCATGATGCCGCCCACGTGAAGGGTGCGCGCAACGAGTCATATAAGCAGGTGCTTACCAAAGAGGGAATTACCAATACGATTGTCCTTAACAAGCCAAATCGCGTCGAAGACAAGTTGAACCACCTTCGTCGTATTTTTGTTGGCTTACGAATCGACGAGCGACTTACTCGAATCGTCACCTGTCTCGACAAGCTTGAGTACGAGTGGAACGATAGGCAACATATCTGGTCGTCGCACCCGACTCACGTCGGTGGTTATTCTGACACCGTGGATTCACTCTGCTATATGGGACAGGCTATCGCTAAATATCGTATTACATCAGCAAACATATTCTCAGCGTCTCATGTCAGGTCAGACCCAGAAAAAGCCGAGGGGAAAGAGGCTAAGCGAGAGAGATTTAACAAGTTTATGGAGGCCGAACTGACACTAGGAGGGAGGAAATCAAACTCAAATAATAATTTTTCTGTTTTCATTTGACGTACTTAATAGTATAGTCATAAGTAACATATAAAAAACTCAAAAAACAACAGAGCAACGCATATAACATAAGGGATATAAGGAAGGGTAGAAATGGACAATGACGGACAAGCAATCATCGAAGAAGGGGCCGCAGGAGCTCCAGAAGGAACAGCCCCAACTCAACCGACCAATGACGAAGTTGGAAAAATGTATGAAGAACTTGGCATTAAGGCTCCCGCTCCCACTGGTAAGACTAAGGGACGACCTAAGTCCAGTGCGGTTCGAGATGAGGACATTTCGGACGACAACGATGCAGATACCAAGCATGGACGGAAAGATAACAAGCAAAGCAGTGGCAAATCGAAAGATGCACCTTCTAATGGTAAGGATGGCGATTCAGGAAACGATACTGACGCGAAGGCATCGAAAGACGGGAAATCTGACGGAAAAGTACAAGATAAATCAGAGGAAGCTGACGGTGGAGTTCGCGAGGGTAAATCCGATACTGAAGGAGATTCTAAGCGAGGAGGCGAAGACGGTTCTGACGACGGAGCTGACGGAGCTGGACAGGCAGCAGACGACAAGGACGATACGGAGGAAGAGGGCGACGATGCTGAAAAGGGCAAGCGCCCAGGCAAATCGAACCCAGAAGTAGAGAAGCGAATGCAGCGACTCGCTACTGAGCGCAAGGAAGCGCTTGAGCGTGCTGAAGCTGCTGAGCAAAAGCTGCAAGAAGCCACCCGTTCTCAGGAAGAGGCGAAGATTGCCCAGGAAGACCCTGAATATACAATTGACGACTTCCGAAAAGTCCGCGACGAAGACGGTAACGTGCTTGAGCTTGACCAAAATCAGGCAGAACTCGCTTGGCGAAGATGGCAGGATGGATATAATCAGCGAAAGAGCGTACGCGATGCCGAGGCTAATCGTCAGGCGGCTATCGAGAAGCATCAAGAAGAAACCGCTGAAAAGCTCATGCGCAGCTCAGTTGAGGCGTATGATTCACTTGCGAGTCTCGCCGATGACTACCCTGAGTTGGTGAGCACGAATAAAGAGTTCAGTAAAGAGTTTTCGGCAGTCGCCATGCCAATCATTAGGGATTGTGGTATATATCAGCCTGGAACTGAGCCAGGAAACGAAGAAGGCTTAAAGCCAGTGATTATCGGGTTGAGAATAGACCCGAGGAAGATTTTGGACGCACTAAAAAGCGTTCGCAGCGAGAAACGCGACTTGCCCCTAAATGGCACGCATGATAATGTAGATACAAGGTCAAAAGTGAATGTACCTCATGGTCGTTCATCCGACCCAACTGTTAATGCAGCAAACGAGCTATATGAAACACTCGGCATTAAGAAGCGGTTATAATATAAACACAAGAAGGAGTCATGATTATGACAAAAGTTGAAGAAGAAAAAGTATTAATCCCTGAAGAGCAAGAAGTTGCAGATGCAAAAGCTCTTGAGGAAAAGCAGGCCCTAGAGGCCAAAGAAGAGGCAGACGCTCGCGCTAAGGCTGAGCAAGAAGCTGCCGACGAAGCCGCTAAAGAAGCCGAAGAAGAGCAGCGTGCCCTTGAAGCCGATGCCAAGAAAAAAGCTAAAGATACGGCTAAAGACGCCAAGAAGACAGTCGGCGAAAATGGTGCAGCTCAAGGCTCGGCCGAGGGTTCAGCTATCGCAGCCGCTATTGCTGAAGGCTTGAAAAATGTCACTGCCGAGAAGAACTTTGTTGTCGCAGCTGATGACAGTGTTTTGCCTCGCTTTGCAGTTGTCAAAAATGCTGACGGTGAAGTGATGATTCGTGAAAACGCTACTGGTCATCTGAGCAAGGTTCAACTTGAGAGTCTTGAGGAAAAGGAATCCTCAATTCAGAATCAAGAAGTCGAAGAAGTATAGTACAATAGGCTCACGGGGTTTTGCTGTTTTCCCCGTACTCCTCATAATCCTCCCCACGCCACTCTAGGGGAGGATTTTCCTATTGCAAACAAATTACCCCATGATATAATGAAATTAGCTTAAAGCTTCACGGTTGAGAAATTAACGCAAAGGTAGTCGTTGCCTTCACTCGGAAAAGCAGATAGCACTCGATGTAATCGTGTGTCATCAACACAACAAACACAATATAAAACTAGTCCTATAAGGGGATAAAATCATGGCTATTACAGCTTCCGAGATTTATAGCCCAGTCATCGACCAACCATTCGATGAGGAAAGCTTCACAAAAGAACTTGAAGGAAACAACAAAGAAATCAAGTTTGAAAAGGGTTCAAAAGTAGTTAAGGTTCGTACAGTTGTCACCGCAGGTGCAATCACGACCCACGACTCAAGCCAAACCTTTAGTACGCAAATTGGTGGAATCGTAAATGTTGATTCGACAATCAACACCTACACCCTCGACCAGCAAAAAGATATTAAGCAGTTTCTTGACCGTACAGTTATTGCAACGAACAACAGTATTACCGAAGGCGGAAAAGTCCTTCACGCTATTGTTGCCGAGCAGCTCGTACCACTCATCGACGCTTACCGTCTTGCGATTCTTGCGGCTATTGCCGTCGTTACCAGCCAAAAAGTTACTGCAACCACTGATGGGTACGCTGACTTACTAAAGGCTCGTGGATTCATTGTCAATGCTCGTCTCTTCAAGAACGTCATTGCATTTGTGAACACGACTACGGCAGACAGCATCCGCAACAGTGCCCGAATGAATCCATTTACCGCTGGTATGGAATCAAGCCTTCGCACTGGTGACATCGGTATGCTTGCTGGTGTTAAGGTGAAGGAAGTCCCAGCAGATATCATGCCTGCTTCGACTGGCGCTATCTTGGTCAACCCAGATGTTGTCGCCGCTCCTCGCTTCCTCGACGACTCAAAGGTCGGCGAAAGTGCAGCTGCGTTCGGTAGCCTCTTGCTCTGTCTCTACATGTACACTTGTGTCGTGTCGACTCCAAAGCGTAAGGGTATCTCAAGCATCGGCTAGTCCGAAGCAAGAAAACCTCAAAAGAGCCCTGTATATTGCAGGGCTCTTCTGGTATACTAAGCTCATAACCTGAAAAAAGGAATCAAAACAAAAATGTCACTGCTTAAATGGTCGAACGATGACGAGGAAAAACAAAGAGAGGATTTGCTAAATCCTACTCCAATTAAGTCTATTAGTTCTGTCCAGAGTGGATGGAAACCATCACAAAGCTCCCTTACCGATACGACAACAAGCGCTCCGCAGGTAGAGAACTATCTCATGTCTGACCAAAAGGCTCAGGTAGATACCCAGAAGCGCCAGAACGACGCGATTGAAGCCGCTAATAGGGCCGCCGCCGCACAGCAGGTTCAGGCAACTAGGGACGCGCAGGCTGCGGCCGAGGCGCAGAAGCAGTCAGCCCAGCCACAACAGCCAGTCGAGAAAAAAGACGACTCATTGCTTGGGTTCCTCAAAGGACTTGGTGAGGGACTATGGAAGGGAGCAGCAGGAGCGGTTGGCTCTGGCGCATCACTCATCTCATCTGCCGTTACTGGTGATGCGAATAATGACGTGACAAAGGCTACTCAGGACTGGCAGAAATCAGCTGAGGACTGGGGCAACAGCGTTGGGATAAATGACGCAGGTGAGTTTGTTGGAAATATTCCTGGAGGTATAGCCTCTGGACTTATTGACCCAGCGAGCTATATGGTGCGTGGTGTCCGAAACACGCCAGAGATGATTGGAGCCACCATCGCGGCCAACTCTAGCGACCCAAATACTCGCCGCTCAGCTATTGCCGAACAGAAGAGACTTCAGGAGAAGCAGTTTGGCAAAGACGTGGCTGACCGTGGTGATGCATCAATGCTTATGGAGGGACTCGCTAAGCCTGGTGAGGCGATTCTTAACGTCGCAACTGGTGGGGCCTCATCAATCCCTACTACGATAGCTGAAACAACGGCAAAGCAGGTGCTCAAAGAGGCGGTCAAGCAGGGAATAATCAACCTCGCCGCTGGTGTCCCACTGTCAACGCTTGAGCAAGCAGCTCGTGGACAAGAAATCACCCCAGAGTCAGTAGCCAAAGACGCCTTCACTCAGGCCGTCCTCGGTACTCTTATTGGCGGCGGTAGTAAATATCGCGCGCTAAAGAAGGGCGGTTCGCTAACTCCTGTGACAGAAGACGGTAATATCACGCTCGAGAGCAAGGACGCTCAGGGCGTCGTACCTGTAATTAATAATACTCCGTCATATACGCGTCGAACCCCAGCAACAGCTGAAAATGCTATTGCTCAGCAGAGGCTCATAGGTGACGGTCAATCTCAGCTAATACCCGATAGCACATTCAGCGCCGACGCAAGAGCTTCCGATGCCCCACAGTACGAGCCCGTCGATACGCCGTCCTATATGCGCAAACGCGCTGAGACGAAGATACCAGAGCTTCAGATGCGATTAGCGGCACAAGATAAGGCGATTGCCGATGCGCGAGCCAGCGGTGTCGATGAGCTTACGCTCAAAGATATGATTGTTGAGCGTAACAATACGACACATGAGGCTGAGACCTATCAGCGAGCGAAACAGTCATCGCCAGTTGCGCCAGAGGATATGCCAGATTATGTGGCCCCAGCTGATGGTACAGCTGAAACTCGTCGGGTGTATGAGGAAGCAGCTCAGAGTAATATCCCCGTGGTGAAACAGGCGGCTCAAGAGGGGCTTGATAAGCTTGATGGTGTCACCCCAGTCAAGGCCGACTCAGTGCCAGACGGTATGGGTGTTGCGCCAGTAGGAGACTCTGCACAGGCCCGTGGCGATAAGATTGACCGTGTAATTTCAACGCTCGAAGAGCCAAAAGAGTATATCCGTCAAGTGGCAAATGCTATTTCTGAGCCTGGCAAAAGCCCAATCAAGGCTGACGATATCCGTGAAACGCTGAGTATGTATGGTGACAAGGGTAACGCAGGGCTCAAGGACCGTATTGCCGCGAAGTATGACCGTCTCAAGCAGATGGTGGCTGAATATAATACACCTCAAAATACCAACCGCAAGAACCTCAAAGAGGGCGGTATGGGTGCAGTTGATACCAGTATCACCAAGCCGCGCTCGGCCCTCCAGTCAGAGATGAAACTACTCCAAAAAGACCTTGAGGGTGATATCCGACTACTCGCCGCACAAGCCTCGGGCAAAGAGCGAGCGAAGATGGTGTATAACAACTTGAATCACTATCGCAAGTCGAACATGCTATTCGGCGCACCAAGTATCGAGCGCAACCTCGCGCAGGACATCCTTGGGCTGATGAATGACTTTGTGAAGAATCCAAAACTCATGATTAAAAGTATCACTCACGCTCCTGAAGAGTATGTGCGCTCACTTCGTAGTGCCGCTCGTGAACTGACTGTTCATCCTAAGTCTGCCTCCGATATACCTCGCTACATTGTTGGCAACGCCTACAATAGTATAATGTCACTCGTCGGTGTCGAAGGAGCTGTCCGTGCCCGTGCTGCTGGCTATCGTGACATCGAAGCTCGCAACATGCTGACGAAGCTTGGTGAGCCCGTGACGCGCGAGAACATCAATAAGATGTCTAAGCTGATGGGTAACGAGGCTGAGTTAATGGCGCACACCGCAGCTGGTGTTGCGAACTTCATGACCTCTAACTCTCAGTTCAAGCGCGCTTCTGATGCCTTTAACGCCTATATCGACAATGGCGACCCACTTGCCAAGCAGAAGTTTCTCGACAACGTGGCACACCAGAGCACCGTTACTGAGCAGATAAAAGAGCAACTGATTAAGGGCCAGTCACCTATTGGTAAGGTCGCAGCAGCAGCACTTGACTTCATCAGTCCATTCGTCCGTACAGCTACGAACGCGATTGACACGACGGTCACGGGAACGCTCAACCCCTTCTCAAAATCGGCAGCTGACTACATCTTGCAGAGCAATCGTTCAAAGGGTCGCAATGTCGGTGCAGTGCTTCAGAACAAAGCCATAGATGGTGCGGTTATTGTTGGCGCAGTGGGGCTTATCCAGTCTGGCGCGATTGCCTTCAATAACGGTGACGAGGTGGACAAGCCACAGGGCATCTCGATTAGACTGCCCGATGGGACGTTCGTCCCAATCCGCGCGACGCATGTCGAGTTGACCGTTGCTGTCATTTACACGGCAATGCAGATTCAAAAAGACATCGAGGACGGCACTATTCAGCCGAGCAGTATCGGAAAGTACCTCAATATCATTGACAATAGCCTGCCATATGTCGACTCAATCGTGAACACAAATGGGGCATTAAACTCTATGACCTCTGATGAGAGCAACGGTGGCGATAACGGCTACGCCGCGACTGCTTATGGCATCAATGTTGCTAAATCCTATGTGCCAGGCTCAAATAACGGCTTCCAGCCATACATCGCGGGCAAACAGGGCAAGAGTATGAACGTGAAGTCGAGCTATGCCAGCAAGGAAGTCACACAAGCCGACGGTACGAAAAAGAAGGTCGCCGACATCCCAACATGGTTTGGTAATGCAGTTGGTCAGAACTATTCTCCTGAGCTTCGCGGCACTCTTAAAGATAGCCAAGACGCCGCAGGGCGAGTCCGCACAGTGGATAACCAGGGTGTCTTCATCAATAAGACGATTAACGACGCGAATACCAAAACGCACAATAGTACAATTAACACCTTGGTTAATTACGCTCGCGACAGTAAGCTTGGCAATGGTACACAGGAGATGTTCAACACTTACGATACAGGTAAGAACAATAACTTCAAATCAGTCCAAGACTCGATTACCTTCCTCGACACCGTCGATGGTAAGGTAGACAACACTAAGAAGCTTGAGAAAAATGACAAGATTGGTCAGTTAGCGGCCCAGGTTCGTGATGGCTTCTATGGTGATACGGGTGACGAGCTCCTGACACTTGACGGCAAAAACCTCTACTCTGACGTATCAGTACCAAACAAGGACGGCTCGAAGAACTCACGCCTCCCATTGTCGATGCAGTCAATCAAAAACGCTATCGCTCAGACTGGCTTGGAGAAGGCCGACAGTGACCGACTTTACGCTATCTCACAGGGCGACACTGAGCTGTATAACCAGCTGAAAGCTAAGTCTATCAGCTACGACCAATACACTGCCGCAAAAGCTGAGGGTCACAAAGAATATGTGGATATCCTGAGTAGGTCCGAGAGCTACAAGAAGCTTGTCGGTTTGATGGACACCCTCAAGAGCAATGGCTTCTTCGACGAAGGTGGTATCGGCTCGACTAAATCTGGTCAGACCTATCTATGGAACTCACTCAACGCGCTCCTTGGCTCTAAGGGCGCAACACCTGCTGCGAATTATCCCGATACCAGTAAGAGCGGCTGGGGTAGTGATAGCGGTTCGGGCAGTAATGCCACGAACAAGCCAGGTGATAGGAAGAATACGGGCGTCAAGTGGACTCCAGTTACGGCGCGTAAAATGGCGTCTGTTACCTCTGGTAAATACACTCCAGTAAGCATAAAAGTTAAACTCGGTAATGAAGTCAAAAAAAATAAGACACAAAACTATGCGGACAAGAGCTTCTAACCGTGATAGAATATAAATAAAGAAGGAAAACACAAACATGAACCCAACATTTCCGTTTACAGCCGAGGAACTCTGCAAAAAGCTTGACGAAAGCCAGCATTTTATGGATTTGGTTACAGCTGGATTCATGGAGCGAAATGAGCGTATATTCTACCGTAAGCCGACCGTCAACTCTGATGGTAAGATGGATTTCGCTGACCTCGTAGACAACACTCTTCCCTCGTATCTTGAAAAGATGCCGAAGAATGTTGTGCAAAAGCTTCCTACCTTCACTGTCGATGCCCACACACGCAATAAAGCCGAAGACTTGAGCCTTGAGTATATTGCCAAAAAGATTATCCTACGAAGTGGCTCATCAAGGGGATATGGACTCTTACAGAAACAGTGGATTGAGCTTCGCAATGCCGCAACATTTGGTGCAGTAGGTGTCTACCTTCCCTTTGAGAATGATTATGGCGAGTTTACTGTGGGCGAAGAGCCTATCTACTGGGGCGACCTCTATCCAGAGGCATATGCCAATAACATCAATAGCACGAACTTTACTATATTCCGAACACTGAAGACTGAGGGCGACCTTAAGCGCGCCCAATTGGGACTCGAAGAAGAACAGGGTACATATGTCCCAGAAGGACTTAAAACAGTGCTTGACTATGGCTCTGGTCAGACAACAAGTCAGACTGCTCAGAATTATAAGGCACAGATGCAGGGACTACCGCAGGGAATGTATGAGATGTTTGTCTATACTGACGATGACTGGGTGGCAACATTCCACTATGCCTCACAGAGCATCATCCGTGTTATTCCAAACCTTAGCCACCGCCGTCGCGTCATTGGACTTTACTCTGACTATGACGGTAGCTCTATCATGGGTCGTTCACTTGTCGATATGGCATACGGCGCTCAGCAATCACTTACCTCTCTTCTCCGAAGCTTTATCTATACCACCGACTATAATACCGACCCAGCAAAGACGGTTCAGGGAATATCACTCAATGAAGACAATTTCAATTTGACTAAGGGTGGCACGATGTTTCTCAATGATGAGGACGGAAAAGTTGACCTCCTCACGATTGATACGACGACTCTGCAAAGCTTCCCTAGCTCATACAATCTGCTTAAATCTGTTCTATTGAACTCGCTTCCAAGCTCAAGCGATAGCAGTATCTCAGCGAGCGCGGGCGACATGGAGCACTCAAAGACTCAAGCTGGTGTAAATGACCAAGCTCAAAAAGCCGACATTGACCTCAACTATTACCGCAAGAATTATGAGACTTACTTCGAGATGAATCTTGAGAACAAGCTCAATATATACATCGCCGAAGTGCGCAATATAGCTGAAAAGAACGGGGCAGTGGCACTTCTCAAGGTTGATGAAGAGTATGCTAATCTTATCCGTGAAGTAGACCCTGCCTTTATCAATGAAAAGAATGAGGTCCGCCTTGACTTCTCCGACGTAAAGAGTGTGAACATCTCCGTTGACTTTGAATCTACTCGAGCAATGGCGAAGGAAGAAGACCTCAAGCGTCTCAATACCTTTATGACTGGATTCTTTGAAGCCGCTAAGTCAGACCCAAGCACGGGCAAGGTAATGCGCTCAGTTATGCCACTACTAATGGAGGAGATGACAAAGAGCTCAAACCTTGAGAACAGCGCAAAGATTGCCGAGACAATGAAGCAGGCGCTCATACAGGTTGCTCAGGAAGAGCAAGTCGCTGCACAGGCGGAAGCACAGGCTAAAGCAAAAGAGGGTGAGAAGCCAATGGTAGACGTTAAGCCGCCGACCGTTTCTATCTCGTTCAAAGACCTACCACCAGTAGGCAAGATTCAGGCAGCCTCTAAGTACGGCATTATGCTGACCGCTGGGGACGTTATGGGCCAAGAGGACGGCGATGGTGCTGACGCAGAGAACGCTGCCGAGACTAAAACAGAGACATCTGGAGGGGTAGCATAATGGCTGAGGGTTATCAATCAAGCGAGGAGCTTCAGCGACACAACTCGGTGTTCACTGATAAGTCTGCCGAAAAGGTGAAATCAGGCACAACTGAGTCGGACAAGTTCAAGCGAGTGCTCGATAAATACATCTCTAAACATTCACTGACAAAAAATGTCCGCGCCCTTGCAAAAGAGAATAAAAGGACTGCCGACTATCAGCTTGATTTAAGTGCTGACCTTGTACTGATACTAGAAAAAATAAAAAGTGAGTTGAGGTAGAATATGACTACTGTTTTACAGGTTATTGAAAAGGCATACACCAAAGCAAACGGTGAATACGAGGCTATTACTGAAAGTGGAGACGACTTTAAGACGGGCCTCAATATTTTGAATCAGGTGATGGAACAGTGGGCAGATACGCCATATGTGAAGTGGCAGACGCTCTTCAATATGAATTACACTCTTCCAACTCCAGTAGCAGATACCGTGCTTATCTATGACATCCCAAACATGACTGATATTGACTTCGGTAATACGCCATTTGACCACGTATTCTTTGTCGATGGGGCTGGGGTTGTCGTTGACAGGTATAAGATAGTCGACCAGGCTATGTTTGAGGCGACGAGTGACATAAGGGTATGCGCGATTGTCTCTGATGGACTTCACATGAAATCGACTCCAGCGCTTCTCATTGGTACAAATATCCGCCTACCAGCATATGTGCGACCAACCGTGTATACAAGCGGTAGCCAAACGGTAGTCATTGACAGCATCACGTGGCTTGTGACCTCGATGGCCGCCTTCTTGGCCGATACGAGTCCAGTTCCATTTATCGCGCGTAATGCCGAGAAGTTCCACAAGCAGGCCGATGTATATATGAAGACAATGCGAGACAATAACCGAAAGCGTCAAGTGCTAACGATTAAGCGCCTAGATGGTCGCGGCGCAGGAATGACGTGGAACGACGTGTTGGCTAATATGACGATGGCGGACTTATATCATGGCTAATAAGACTTCTGACGATATCCAGATAAAGGATATTGATAGCTGGAAGCGTGGTCAGGTTTCATATTTTTCGACAAGTCGTATGCAGGAAGACGCGCTCAAGGCGGCCTATAACGTCATCTTCGACTATAACGGCATCGTCAGGCCTCGCGGTTCATTTGATGACAGTGGCATTCCAGACCTTCCAACGGGCCTTACACCGCTTGCGTGTGATTTCCCCTTCAAGCGTGCAGACGAGACTGAGGGCCTGCTGAACGTCTTTACAGATGGTGTCTCTGCGTGGCTCTATGTGCTTAGGGCAGATTTAACGAGCTGGACTAAGTTTGCTGCTATAACATTCAACAAAGACCTTGTGTTATCGTTCGCACAAATAGCAGGAGAGGTCGTCATTGGAAATGGCACAGACCCATTCACCTATTATGATATAGCCACAGACACGCTGAAGCGCCTCATACCAGTGGCAGACCCTGTATCTACTCCAGCAGCCACTACGGCAGGATTCAGTGGTACGGCAGCTCTAGACTATTACTACCGCGTATCATTCACGGGTATCGGTGGAAGCACAAAGATGACGCCATTCGTGAAGGTCATCTCTTCAACTATCCGCGATACTTGGGGCGGCACAAAATCGGTCATGATTGATATTAGCGCATTCTCGATAAACCCAAATGCTCAGACGTGGGCTATCCACGTAGCTAGTGTCTCAACAGGCACTGGCGCGCCTACTGACGGTGAATACGTCGGTGTTGTCGACGAACTCCCCATTACTCAGAAGCAGTATACCGATACTGGCGCGCAGACAATACTCAAGAGTGCCCCAGTTGAGAACACGACAGCTGGTATCAAGGCGTGGTACTTCACGAATATTTCTGGTCGTCTTTGGGCGATTGGAACTGACGGCATTGTTTACTGGGGCGGAGACCTCGGCAACGAACTATACTTTGGCTCAGCTAACGGCTCTGATAGCTACACCGTCAGTAGCAATGGCATCGAGAAGCCAATGGCCATTGCACTTGGCCGAGACAATGCGGGCACTACCTGTATCAACCTTCTGACTCGTACAATGGCTGGTCAGGGTGCAATCTGGGACGTTTACGCAACGACTAATAGTATTACCGCTAACGGTCAGACCTTCTCGACTGGTACATATCAGTTCAAGAAGCGCGAGGGTAATGATGGTACTGACGCACCGTTCTCAGTTCTCCACGAGAATAATAATGCCTATTATCTCTCAATGGACGGGTTCAAATCTACGGGTGTCAAGCCAAACGTGTCTGGCATTCAGTCTACCGATGGAATCAGCTCGGCAATACGCGACCGAGTAACGAACCTGTCTCAATCGAATCTATCGAAGACCTACGTCGCCTACTACGACGAGGCAATTTATTGGACTATCGCCTATGGCGCTCAGAAGAATGACGAGATTTGGGTGTACGATATCCTCCACGGTGGTATCTGGTCAGTATGGCGCATCGAATCTGATTGCATCTTCCGTTGGGCATCAACTGAAAACGAGAGTCCTAGCCTCTATATCCGACAGGGTAACAAACTACTTCGCTACTATAAGAACTCCCATAGCCACGCTGACATGGGTGTTCCGTTTGAAGTCTATATCGAGAGTGGACTGATTTCGTTTGCTAAGGACAATAATCTCGAGTGGGTGCATCTGTTAAGACAGATATGGCAACACGACCAAGCCGTCGGAATCATTGACCTTACGGTAACGATACATTCAAAAAACGGCGATATCGTTAAGGTCAATAAGATACCGTTCAATGAGTCGAGCACAGTGAACGCTCAGAGTGGCTGGGATGCGATTCATTCAAACGCGACTAACGCCTCTCGTGGCTCATGGAATAACCGAAGCTGGGATGAAACACTTGCCGACCTTCTGTCATTCAAAGACCCATCAGATAAGAAGGTGAGTCAAAAGATACGGAAAAATGCCGCCTATGTTAGCTTCTCGATAAAATCTAATACCAAAGATACCTACTATGAGCTATCACACCTAAGTCTCCTATTCACCTACATTGGAGTGGGTGTTGAGTTTCTTAGCCAAAAAGGAGTGATTAAAATATGATGATATGCTACAATGAAACTATAAAAAGAATGAAAAATAAACAAGGGCAATAAAAAATGAGTAACTTCCTGGGTGATTCAATCGACAACATCGCAACACTACTCGGCCTTCCCGAGATAGGCCTGTCTGAATCCGTCGGTGGTGGCGCTACTACGAATACTGGACGAGTCAATTACGACCCAAGTGTCGCAAAAGCGGTTTATGGCGCTTTATCAACTAAAGGCTGGGCTCCTGACACGGCAGCGGCAGACGCGCAAAGTAACTACACCACTGCGTTCCTTAATGGGCCATCTGGCGGTAGTGGGACTTCATTGGCCGACAGGTTAGCCAGTGATACGAACTCCCCGTCTCTAGTATCGGGTGCTGGAACGGGCACTTCAGGAAGGGCCCTTGACACCGCTCAACTGGCAAGTCTTGACTCGCTTCTCGCAAGCTATGATACCATTCGCAATCAGGCTAAACAGAAGGCTACGATTGCTCGTGATACAAGTAGGGCAGAAAAAGAGCAAGAGAAAAAGAACGAAGAGACAAAGTACGGCGGTAAAAAGGTCGCTACTTTACAGGATTTTGCTAGTGCTAAGACTGATACCGACCTCAACACGAAGAATACTCTTGAGAACCTCATTAGCTCACTCTCTACGATGGGACTTGGTGGCTCGCGCGCTCTGACCCGTCAGATTCTTGATGCTGCTAATATGAGCAACCGTAAGGCGAACGCAACACAAGCAAAAGACAATCAGGGCCTTGATACCGCTTTCAACGAGTACACAGCGGGCAACGAGAATGACATGAGGAAGATTGAAGACCAGTTCGGATTCGACACTGGTGAGGCTGACCGCTCGTGGGGCCAGAACCGACAGAACGCCCTATACAAAAAGGCTGATGTCTACAACGCGGCAAACGATACGGGTGGACGAGAGGCGGTTATGAACGAGGGTAATGACCTCAACTCATTTATTGCTAACGCAGCCTTTATGAACCCAAGCTACAAGGGCGAGACAAAGGCCATGGCTACGCCAGAACTCGGTGACTACACTCAGAATATAGCGAAATACGACACAACAGCTATTGGGGCAACCCCAGGCGGATTGACACCAGTGGGGGCCACGGCAACTACTCCAGGGAACCTTGCAGTACGCGCAATTGCTGTCAATGATAAGGACTTCGGCATCAAGAAGAAGCAAGAGTCTGAACTCGGATATGGAGTATAGTCATGACAAACATCGCAGATAAGTTTGGAAAATCAAGCGTTGACACAGACTACGCCATAGCTACAACGGTGAAAACTACGCGCTCCTCTGGTACATTGGTGCTTGAGTGTTTTGACCTAAGTAAGTTTGCCGTCAACACCCCAGTCTTCTTTATCACCTACAAGAAGACTACGAATCCAGTGACGGGTGATGTCACAGTTACAAATCAGGTCAGCTGGAAGGCGCTTGTGAATGCTGGAGCCAATACACTTACCAACCTAACGCTCGCTCCAGGCTACACCGACCTCGGCAACGATACTGGTGACTTTGTTGAGTGTATTCCTACGTCTTTCTGGGAGAATAGCCTTGTTGATGGGCTTCTTACCTCACTTAATCCCGATGGAACTCTCAAAGTGGTTACGCAAAACCCAGGATGGACACTGCTCACTGGCTCTCCTATGCCTACTGTTACTGCCCTAGGTAATCGCTCATACTCAATGGTGTTCTCTGGCGTTGACCTTACTCCTATTATCTCAAACGGCTTCCGACTTCGCACGACACGTACTGTCGCAGCACCTACCCAATCGACCCTCCTTAGTGGTACAAAGTACTGGGTAAAGACCACACCGAATAAGCTGACATTTACAGATGACTTCGTGTTGGACCTGTATATCAAACCGACCTCTTACACTAGCGCAGGTATCGTGTCGCGATACAACGGCACGAGCGGATGGGCGTTACAGTTTGGTCCAACTGGTCAGGTAATCCTTGAAGGCTTCAACGCAGGGGGAGCAAACTTTAGCGGTGTCAAGACGTATCAATCTCTGCCATTAAATAAATGGTCACGCATAACAATTCAGATAGACATGTCGACCTTTACGGCAACACCTACAACCAGCTATATCATGATTGACGGCGTTGATGTTCCCGCACAGGTATATAGGTCTGGGACAAATCCAACCTCCCTTATACAAGCTGGAAACCTTGAGATTGGCTCATTCAATGGTGGCACATCTCCTTTTCAGGGCGCTATTGCCCAAGTTGCCATCTTCAACGCCAAAGTCACCCAAGCTACTATGCTCGGCTACCACTCACAGGGCTACACTGGTACAGAGCTAAACCTTGCCTCGGCTCACTCATTCAACGGTGTAGCAACCGACCTCAACACAACCACGCCAAATGACCTGACAGCGATGAACTCAGCAGGGTACACAGCAGACTCACCATTCGGCACACAAGCCAGTGGCTTAATTAGCTCAACCCTTGACTACGGTATCGTGCAATCCTGTACCTTCTCTATGAACACGACGATGGTCGTACAAGTCCCAGAGGGTTGTACGATTCCTACTAGTGGCGGGGTGAGCGCGGTGAGCTATTCAAGCGTGAAGGCTCCGTATGGATTTCCTGCAAATGCTAATAGGTGGGTATTGCAGACAATACTGGGAGCAACCACTGCTGTTACTTCTAACGCTGCCTACGGCTCATTCTCAGCGAATGGATATGTGCTTACCGTACCCATCGGAAGCTGGAAACTATCGCAACGTGGCACTGCGTATGCTGGTTCAACTACATCAGTTACATTCAAACTAGACTCTGCTTCAGCTGGTACAAGTATCAATCTCGTAGGCACTCAGGCGTCGGCTGCCGCAAATTACCAAGCTCCATTCAACAATTCTTCAGAGCATGACTTGTCAGCGGCTACACCATTCTTGATATATACGGTAGGAGCAACAACAAGCGCAGGACTTATTGCTCAATCAAGGCTAACAGCTGAGAACGCATATCTCTAGGTAACTATGATGTTTGATAGCATTGAAGACTACGTAGGACTAGGGGAAGTACTCGCAGCAATAGCGATTGCTTGGCTATATGTAAAATCTCGCATCCCTAAGCAGACTATCGAACAGCAAGCACTCCTCATTACCGCACTTGAGAAGCGTATCAAGGCAATGGAAGATGACAACAAGGAACAGCTCAAGCACCACATCGAGGCTGAAAAGGCTATCGCTGACCTCCAGGGACAAATCAAGGTGTATAAAGAGCTTCCACTCCAGGAGATATCTGTTAGCCTAAAGGCTCTCAGTAACCTTCCCAAAGAGTTCGAGGACATCTCGAAGCGTAGCGCCGAGAGCATTATTACCGCTGTCGGAAATATCCAGAGCCAACATGTCGAGAATCAAACCGTCCGTACTGAAACCGTAAGCAATCAAACTGTTACAAGTAAATAGGAGTAAATAGGAGGAAATATGTCATTACTAGGAATCGATACATCAAAGTGGCAAGCTGGACTACCAGATGCTACTATTAGGGCTGACTTTATTATATTCAAGGCTACTGAAGGTGTAGGATACGTTGACTCCGACTGCGCTGCAAGCTACGCAGAGGCTAAGGCTGCGGGAAAGCTGCTCGGCGTTTATCACTTTGCCCGACCAGATGGAAATGACCCAATAAGTGAGGCTAACTTCTTCGTAGATAATATACAAGGCTATGTCAAAGAAGCTATCCTCGTGCTTGACTGGGAAGTTGAGCCAAAGAGTAATGTGAGTTGGGCTAAACAATGGCTCGACCATGTATATGCCCGTACTGGCGTTCGTCCGCTTATCTATATGAGCGCATCTGTCGTCAACCAGTATGATTGGTCTTCTATCTACAATAACTACGGTCTATGGGTCGCCCAGTACCGTGATAACAATGTAGGCTACAACTACGACATGAGCAACGCAGGCTCACTACCAGATGTGAACTGGGCTGGCGGATATGCGATGTGGCAATGGACATCAAAGGGAAGGCTCGATGGATACGGAGGCGACTTAGACTGCAATATCTTCTATGGCGATTCGGTCGCATGGAAGAAGTTTGCCAATCCATCATACAACGCACCTACCCCTGTTCCAGCTCCTGCTCCAGTGATTACGACCAAGACTGAAACTAAGACTGACGTGATTCGATTCAACGTCGTAGCCGTCCCCGACAATACGATATTGTCTAGTACATCTAAGGTTACACAGACAGGGGTAAACGGAAAATCAACTACTACGTACACTGTTACATACACAGATAATGTAGAGACGAACCGAATTGTATCTGGTCAAAGTAACATTCCTGCAACAGATGAAATAGTACATGTCGGTACGATGACAAAAGATACCGAGCAAGATGTACGACTATCAGCGCTAGAGAAGATAGTGAAAGCAATCACCGACTTCCTAGCTGGCATATTCAGCGGATTTAAAAAGTAAGGAGGATATATGGACTACATCAAGAGTTTTTTCAGCAAAAATACTAGGCGAGGACGTGCAGTCCGCACGGCACTTCAGGTACTCATCGCCATCTTTAGCTTTGTCGTAGGACTGCTCCTGCTCCCAGGGCTTGCAGACGGGTTACAGGCACTAGGAATAGGCGCACAAGCCGCTGCACTCGCCACATGGGCGGGAATTATCTCGTACATCTGGAACGCCCTGGAGGGACTGCTGGCATGGCTGGACAAGGAATAGAGTCGCACAGCACGTTTCACCTCGAACGAGATATGGAGCGGTACGTGACAATGGACGCTCAGGATTTGCTACGTCAGGTAGAGGCTGCCGAGTTTATCCTTGAGCATTCACAGATAGAGCGACAAGTTAATCTTGCCCGCAGGGTTATTGCCCATATTGAGTTTGAAGTAAGTCAAAGGATGGGTAATGGATTCAGAGCAGAGACAACGCTGGCATCAGGCGATACGGACTGAATTAAGCCATATTGAGGACCTTGAGAGGGAGTTCCCCGATGATGTGACCATACGACGTATCGCGCGGCAGATAATGGTCTGCATCATGTACCAAGACTACTGCGACTCTCCAGAATGGCACGACCACCGTACAATTGGATGAGTATATACTCAACTTGAGTCGAAAAACTTAACGTCGCAAAATATATTTTAAGGGGTGAAAGGAGCCAGCATGGGTAAATCAAAGAAAAAGAAGTGCTAATGTAACAGTGAAATACCCCTCCTAAAAAGAGGGGTATTCTCTTTGTTGAGTCAATGGTATAATAGAGGCATAAATCCAAATATATAAGGAAAACAAACAAATGTCATACGTTACACGAAACACAGCCAACAAAACTAACTTCGCCGCACTAAACGATGCGCTCATACTTGATGTAAGCCAGCTTAATACTGTACGCTTCGAGTTCTCAGGAACATATGCGTTCACGTCGGTTTTTGAAGCAACAAGCGACGGCACAAACTGGTTCCCATTCCAGGTTGCGATGGTAAATGCGGCCACAGTAGTTACCTCTCACTCTACTGCTAACGCAACACAGGCATACGAAGCAAGCTGTAATAGTGTAACATCAGTACGCATTCGAGTAAGCGCCTTTACCTCAGCAGGAGCCCATAAAGTGCTTATTGCTGGTACTGACGCTGCTATTGAGCCAGCTCCAGTTTTGTCATTTCCTGCGTCACAGGCGGTTTCAACTCCATCTGGAACGCCCTACAACCTCGTAACAACTGCATCTAATAACCTTAACAACATCAAAAATACCGCTGGAAATCTGTTTGAGCTTACTGTATCAAATCCGACGGCTACTGCTGCTTATGTCAAGCTATACAATAAGGCGTCCGCCCCTGTTGTCGCCTCTGATGTACCAGTTATGACTATTGCTATCCCCGCAACTGCCGCTGGTGTAGGCGAAAAGGTATTCAACTTTGGTGCTATCGGTAAGCGATTTGCTACGGGTATTGCAATCGCCGTTGTAGGCGCTGCCGTTGCGACAGACTCGACGAATGCTGTTGCTGGCGTCCAAATCAACGCCACATACATCTAGTATCAGAATATAAAGTAGAGCCCCGCGTGAGGGCTCTCTTTTTATGCTCCGATGCCCATTCTTTTCTGGGCAGCCTTGCTCAGCTTCTTGGCCTTCGGGTTGAAGGTGCGTTGTGTGGTGACTTGATAGCCAATCTTAGTGGATGGCCTACTTCCGCACGAATGATGCAGCCGTGAGTCGGGGTTGTTCGGGTCGTCGACTATCTTGTACCACGCTTGGTCTTTTTCGCAGAAACCTACAAGAAGTCTCAGCTCATCTGTCACGGGGGTATCAATGCTCAATGTATTGGCTCCATTCCGAGGGAACAACCTCTACTATTATCTTTTTGCTTCTGGTGGATTCAAAGTCAACCGATATATTCACTAATCTATTATACCACTGGCCGACCGTCGCACTCTTTCATACCATTGTATACACGATGCTGACATCGGTAGCCGAGCTTCTCCTTATGGCACGATTTTGCTATGCCAAGTCTCACAAAAAGCCTATGTAGTCGTTTTTTCATACTATTTCTCCATTTCTGTTAATTCTTCAATTTCATCTAGCCGTGCAGCAGCCCCCAACACTTTTCCACCGAACCATTCGCGTATCTTGCGCGGACGCTCAATGTTGCCGCTTATGAGTTCTCGGGCTTTACGGGCTATTTCTGCGTGTTCTTGATTGAGTTCGTGCGCCATTAGTAATCCCTCCCTGGTTTATAAAGATTGAACTTCCCGCCCCATTTAAAGAACTTCCATTCAAGCATGATGTAGTTGAATACGTTACGTTCATTTGCGTATGACATTAACTGCGTACCGAGGCTCATAAAGCCAAGGTTAAGGTACAGCGCGAGATATGGTCTGTACGGTTTAAACTTTTTGCTCATTCCATTTTCTCCTTCGTAACCTTAAGTTGCTCTGCGTCACTGCCCATTGCCTCTTTTAGGTCTTCAAAAGAGTCGTATGTTTCAAACTTTGCCCACGCAGGGTTGAAATTGTACGCAAATAACCAATTAGTTTCGTCTATTTGAAAGGCATCATCGGCACAACATGGCGCATACCATCTTCCCTTGAAATCTTCAAACCTCAACGTAGCCTTTTCGCGGATGTTTGCTTTCATCATCTCTTTTTGTTCGAGTGAAAGAGATTTCATCGCGTCAATCTGGTCTTCGGTCATGAGTTCTCCTTCGTAATATCTTTAGTAGCCTCAACACCCCATTGTGCTGCGATAGCATTAGCAATGCCCTGAAATGTTGTGTTGCGTGCTTTCTGGCGGTCTTTAGCACTCATTCCCGCTATTCCTTCAACCCAATTTATTGCCTTCCCTGTCGTTTTTAGGAAGAATAATGGTTCGGGCTTGATAGCTTGCTCCTTATACCATTTGAGTAACGGCAGTCCTTTAAGCCATAGGCAAGTGCGTTTCTGGTATGGGTCTCCGAAGTAATATGGGTGAATTATCTGGTCATACTTTCGGTATGCTCTTGACGGCTCACCGAGTGGGTTTTCTACCGCTATTTTGGGTATCGGTGCATTGATTAGCGCCATAAAGAACTTCATAGCATCTGCACGTAATTCTGCGCGTCCAGGTTTATTCCAGTGCCTATTGCCTACATAGGACAGATACGTGCAAGGTGGGTGAGCCACCATCATATCCCAACCTTCGTCAAGATGTTCTAATACGTCACCCTGGATATGATACGGTGAGTCATCATCCGATGGGAGAATATCGCAACTCCAAGCATCATGCCCTAACTTACGGAATGCCTCGCGCACCCTTCCCGAGCATTCACAGGCAATTAGGACTCTCATTTCTTCTCCCCCTTAGCCTTCTTGAGTTCAGCGGAGTAGTACGATATGCGACTCTCGATTGAGGCGATTGGTATTGCTTTCTCGGTGCGACTGCTCTCAAAGTTGCATCCGAACGTACAATCAAGGGCATACATCCGCACATCCTCTAGTGCTTTTACAGTAGATGATAGGGCTAGTTGTTGCAAAGACCTCTTGTCTGATGCAATCCCGTCGATATAGCCAGCCTTTCGTGCATCAATCTCTGCCTCTTCACGGGCTTTTTGGATGAGGGATTCAATTCGAGCGGGCTTATCGGTATACTTCCAGTCCTCATCTCCGAGTCTCTCTCGCAACTCATTGTCTAATGATGGAGTAGTCTCTTCAAACGTACTTCGAGTATCTTGTGTCATAGGTTTACTCATCCTCTTCGTGCCTCCAGGCGAGCTCGTGTCTCAGCACGAACTCGATTCCTTGCGCGTACCCCCCATCGGCTTTTTGCGCTTTTTGATAAATCAGTATCTTCAACTTCATCTTTCCCGACTGCCTCTTCCTCTATCTGTGTAATTTCTGCGAGAGCCTGGTCAATCTTCTCATCAAGTTCTGGTGTATACTCCCAGTGAGACGGCGCACCACTTACGCTTGAGAGCAATTCATTGAGACATTCTCGTATCGTCTTTTCTAGCGCGGTAGGTGCAATATGCTTTTCAAAATCGCTTAAATACATAAACTTCTCACCACATGAACAATATGTTTGTATGGTGTTAGTGTCTAGTTTCTGATGTATCGTCTTGGGTGTGGTAGGGTTAGGATTCATAGCTCTTCAATCTCTCCGTCACTCCATACAACTTTTGTGCCATAATCGGGGTGACTGTAAATGTGGACTCTGTATAGGTCTTCGAGCTTATCCCACCACACGGAACTACCAGCACCAACGAGCCATCTATGGGCAACTCTACCATCAGAGAAGACGCATATCTCAAACTGGGGTACGTCACTCTCGTTATAGTTAGCTGTATCGACTTCGCTCTTTAGGCTCTTTGCCTCGGTACGAAATACCACTGCTGTTCTAATTGTCTGCATCTTGTTCTCCGTTCATTATGCTTAATTCTATATCTACTTGGGCGTTGAGGTTGTCTTGGGTGAGGGCTTCTTGGCGGGTCATAGTGTTTTCTCTACCCTTGCTTTAATACTCTCTGGACTGTGTACGAGGGGGTGAGGCATACCTGCAATAGCCCTTAGGACTACATATGGGGTGTCCATCATAGCCGTAAGACGATAGTTCCACCTCTTCTTAGTCGCAAACCGCCACTTCCAATAAACCTTTCCATCTTTTGCCTTGTAGAACGTCTCTTGAATCTCAACTAGTTTCCACATTACGGGAGTTTCTTCAGATTGTTTACTCATACTGATTCATCATCCTTCCATAGCTTAATAACGTTGTCGGGAAAGTCGGGTAACATTTCCTCTAGTTCTTCGAGTGAATATCCAGCGATACCCGTTCCTATTGGTGTAAGGAGAAACTCTAGCGCAGGATTCTTATAGGCGGTGATGGCGAGGTCTTTTAGTCCCATTATCATCACTTCCTTACCGCTCATCGTGTTGATGGCGAAGGATTGCCACATCAAGCCTTTAGAGTGACCAGATTTAGTCCAGCCGTTATCATAGGCTTGTTTCGCCGCACCTGCACCATGGTTTCCCTCTGCATTAGCACCAAATACGAATACTTGGTTAGGTTTTAGTTCGGTGATAATCATACGTATTTCTCAGCTTCTAGCTTAGTGATGAAGAAGTGAATACCCGTAGAGCATTCGTTCATCCAGTCATCGTCGTATGGAGTGGTTGGTCGTACTGTCTCACCGACCCTAAACTTAAAGCTACTGTCGTAATTACTAATAGCAGTTTTTAGCTGTCGTGTTCCTTTGCTGATTTCTAGCACCTCGGCAAACTCTGCTCGGCACTTTCGCTCGAAGGCATGTGACCGCTTCGCTTCTTTTGGGATGAGAAGTTTGACAATCTTACCATCTCGACATCTTTTATAGCCGATAATGTCTCCCTCTGGGAGGATTCTTGTGAGGGCAATCGCATAATCTGCGTTCTTGGCACTACGCAGGTTGGTACCACGCAGGTCGGCACCACGCAGGTCGGCACCATACAGGTTGGCACCACGCAGGTCGGCACCACGCAGGTCAGCACCATACAGGTCGGCACCACGCAGGTTGGCACTACGCAGGTTGGTACCACGCAGGTCAGCACCATACAGGTCGGCACCACGCAGGTTGGCACCACGCAGGTTGGTACCACGCAGGTCAGCACCATACAGGTCGGCACCACGCAGGTTGGCACCACTATTTTGGGCTTCCTCAAGTGTCTTCTTCATACTATTATCGTCAGACTCATAGCTAAAGAGTACTTTGTCTACGAACCATCGTGAGGTGATTTCAATCTTAATTGCTTTTGTCATTTCTATTACTCCTTATTGTTGGGTTAAGGGGTTAGTTCTTGATTTCGCCGTACTTTATAGAGAATGCAGGGTCGTTGGCCAGGGCTTCAATTATTTTGTTTGGGTCTGTTGTCCAGCCATCTAGCGGTATATGCAGCAATGGTTTGGGGTAATCATATCTTCCGTTAAGCCGCATTATATAGTAGCGCACTAACTTCATAGGATTTGCAAATCCCCATCTACCAATTCGGAATGAACAACCAAGTTCCTTAGCTACTTCCTTGTAATTTGTTACCATGACCAATCCTTTCGTCCACATTCTTGTGGGTCAGATGAAAATGTTTTGACTCTCCGCAGCGGTAATACTCGAACTCGGTCTTATATTCCCAAGACAGCCCCTTAACCGCCCTTTGAGCAGATTTCTCAGAGGTATACCGTACTTTTGAGCGACAGATGTTTATTTTACTCACTGTTTATTTTTTAAAAGTGTTAGTATATATATTAAGTCTTCTTTGTCCATTCCGAACTCGAAGGCGATGTAGGTTGCTACTTGGTTAATGGTTGATTTCATGTCATCTCCTTTATTACTAGTTGTTTCTTCTCACCACACCCGCTGCAATACAGCCATCCACTATGGAATAGTATAGCGCTCGAACGACTATCTTCGTGGTATGGGCAACGTATCTGCCACCCACGAGGGTTTTTGCGTGCTCGCTCATCCAAATGGTGTGCCATAGCGTCAATATCGCCCGCTTCAGGCACGAAATCACTCGGCACGTGTGGCATGCGTGGCTCCTGACGATGCTTGCACAGCCTGTATGCCTCTCCAGCCAGTAGCCTAGCAATCGGGACGTCTCGCACTATAACGTAGCTCTCACCGCTCGAAAACATGCTCCCAGGCGCAGTGATATTACTCATGTCGCCTTTGAGCTCGAAGTTCTTGCAGTGTCGGGTGTCGTTGATATTCTGCGCGGGGATGTCTTTCAATATCCAAAAGAATATATGGTAGCCACCGCTCGGTGTCTGCACCGTGAGCGACTGCGGTAAATCGAGAGCCTTATATGCCTCAATCACCTCACTCCAATTTGTCTTGTTGTCAAGGTCAACCGCTATCAGCTTCCACCGACCCGTCTTGTCGAGCTGACGGATTCCCGTGAGCAGGGCGTTTGCCGTGGCTTTACTATCCTTCAGTAGACGACAGTTTTCATCAAGTGACCACCTGTCAGTAGTGTAGCGACCCTTTTTCGAGCCAAGCCACTGAAAGCTCTTGAGGCTATTTAGCTCGTCCATACGGATATTTCCCATTACGCTTTGCGATTCTATGCCAAAAGCGACGCCACTCCCACCATTTAATCGGGTTGCGATACCATTTGTAATCTGGTAGGGAGTTATACTCATCGAATACGATTGACAGTATTCCACCCCTACCGTTCGTCTCGACGCGGCTAATAACCGTATGGTCGCCGTCCTTTTCGCCAATGTCAACACCGTAGTAGGTGCGATTCGCTCGTGGCGGCCACAGCATAGGCGGTACTTTCACCTCTGATTTTATGCGGTCTAACACTTCCTTTTGAAATGGTCGTGGCTCAAAGTCTTTCATTTGAACTTCCTCCAATCAGTTTGATATCGAGTTTCAAAACCACCTTCAGGTAATGGAAGCCTGACTGTAAAAGCCCCCTTCACGCCCAATTTATTGTATCGGCGGTTGATGAGCCATAAATGCCAAACCATTCCAGCGAATGTCTTGAAGCCTTTTCGCGCTCGAATTGTTCCATCTGTGTGAATATCTACGTTTAACATGTCGGTCATTTTAGTGCCTCCCTTATGTATGCCCTGTCTCCGCATATTTCATTACGAATGCCGTTTATGCTGGGGAATACGAAGAAGTAGTTGCTCCACCCCCTACACTTGGCGTCACACCTATCGAACGCATCTTCAAGTGTATCCACCACACCTCCAGCAGCATGAAACTTCCCGCCGACAGTCTGTTTGATGACTGGTTCAACTTTACTCATATCATTCTCCCATAAATGACATCCAGCTTTGAGGCGGGACATCTGTTAATTTGTCGTCGAAGTCTCGCTTCTCGCTCAAGGCTTCGTAAATCGAGGTATCAATAGTGTGTGCGGCGCGCAGGTGGTAGAACGTACACTTACTGGTCTGTCCGTTGCGGTAGGTGCGACCAATCGCCTGACTATAATCAATGAAGCTGTAACAAGGCGACAGGAAGATGGTAGTATTAAACTTCTGCAAGTTTAACCCCGTACCACCTGATTGATATTGCACAATCATCACGTTATTGTCCTCGAACTTGTCTTTCTTCGCTCCGTACCAGATACCGTGCCTTATGCCCGCGCCCTTGAGTTTTGCGCTCAGGCTCTCGATAGCGTCGATAGTGTTGGCGAAGATGAGCGCGTTCTCTAGCCCCTCGACCTTTTCTGCGACCCATGCGAGCTTCTCGGGAGCGACCTCTGCATATTTGCGTAGTGCCCATGTCAGCTTCGGCGCACTATCAATTGGCTCGCCGTCTTTCGTCATACGCTCCTTGAGCATACGGATATACTCACCGCGTTTCACGGGAATATCTACATCAAGCACCTGCTTCTTCGGAAGCTCGACGCAATCTTCGGCCTTGAGCCGTAGAGCGATTGAGTTCCACCACTTCACGAGTGTATCGGTGTCTCGGTAGCCTACAATATCCATACCCTTATGGGAGTATGAGCGCTGCTCGACCACGAATCGTCGGTAGAACTCAGTCTTGTGCTTCACGAGTCCCGTAATCTTCGCGTAGTTGACCGCGTCCGCCCATTTACTCATCGGTGTACCACTGAGGAACGAGTAGCCGCGTTGCGTGAGCGTACAGAGCTTGAACGCGCCCATACCCTGAAGGCTTTGGCTATTCTTAATCTTGTGGGCCTCGTCGATTATTATGTAGAAATCACAATACTTAGTAAAATCAATTGTTTTGAAGCGCTGCAAAAAGCTGAAACCCTCAACCTGGAACTCGTCGAACTCTAGCCCTGATTTCTCAAGGTCAAGCTCCCATACCTTCGTATCACGGACTGAGGCTGGGCAGACAACAAATACCTTGCGTGCGCCGAGTCGGTGAGCCCTGAATAGTGTCATGAGCGTCTTGCCCGTACCGACCTCTGCGAAGAGATAGGGGCGGTCGCCGAGACGGGTCAAATAATTTTCTTGTGAAGGATATAGATTCATCGCTTAATCTCTATTCTTACTTCATACCCCTTTGGGTATAGCACAGCGACAAAATTATCATGAGAGGTAATATACTCTTTTGACAAAGATTTTAGTTTCCCATTATGGTCATGCCAAAGTATTTTTACATTAACGCCATAACTTTTTTTAGTAAATAACCGAGATATGATTGCTTTTATAAATGACTTCATTTTTCCACTCCTCCACATTCTCAGGGTAGACGAAAAATGCGTCATGCCCTATGCTGTTAAGTTTTTTGTTCCAGTACCGTTGAAGTGGTTGCTTCTTAGCATCTTTCGATTTCTTCCACTCCACATAACAAGCGTAGCCAGTTGGTGACAGGCAGAGCGTGTCGGGGAAGCCCATAGGCACTCCCGAATCAGCGACAAGCTGAATAAATATCCAGCCCATCTTCTCGAAATCTTCTTTTTGCTTACTCTTGAAATTGCGCTCTAACATATATTTCTCCTTGAGTGCACGATACTGGCAGTAACTATGTATCGGCGTTTTTAGGGTGTGTACACACAACCGATACCCCTTTGCTACCAGTACAATACACTCAATCTACAAGTATTGATTAAGCGTATGCGCGGGGGGTGCATTATCATCTATATGCTAGGATTCCCCTGCAAGCAGGGCGTCTACTCTAGTTTTTTCCGCAATGCGTTCACCCGCTAAGGCTAATGACATACATCTGGTGATTCAGAGCTCCACCCCCTCCGACTACGCTCAATCTGATACGCCCCAGTATGGACGGTCTATTTGCTAATTCAGGCGCAAAGGCTACATAGAGAGGTGGGCGCTCAAGTAGTTTCCTAAATTAGTTTTTCTAAACCGTCCATAGCGGGGCGTATCGCCCCTTAATATTAGAATGGAATCTCTAGCTTCTCGGCATTGGTAGCGGGTGTTCCGCCGCCCACGTCTTTAGCAGCGGCTTGCGCTACGTCGGCCTTTGGCTCCCAGCTCAACAGGTTCTTCTCAAGCGATGGCTTGATTTCGCCCGTCTTAGTGTCGGTATAGGTCTGAGTCTTGCTCACCTTAACCGATAAATAGGCAACGCCGTCGATGAGCTTAGCCTGTGCAACCTCGAACAGCTCTTTGGCGCTCACGATGTTACTCATGAAGTTGCGAGCTTCAGCCTTCTTCTCATCGGCCGTATTATGTACGACGAGGCGGCTCACGTTCTCGATGGTGTACGGCAGTGCCGCCTCACTGAGCCAGAAGGTTGCATCGTTCTTACCATCAGCGTTCGCGACGTTGAGCCTCATGCCTAGCGTGCCCGAGTTGGCCTTGATGAGCTCGACGGACTGGATAAATACCGTGTGGACGCCGATACCGAGGTAACTACCTCCGCCATGCTCCTTCAGGATATTCTCCTTCATCTCGTCGACCTTATCGCTCGACACCTTCACATCGGTCTTCTCGAGCTCGGTGAATAAGCTTTTTTGTAGTTTTTCGTCTTCTGTCTGTGCCATAGTTATGACTCCTTCTTAATGTAATTACGTTTACGGTTTCGTTTCATACGCGACGGCGTTTCCTTGTTGTCACGGTAAAACTTATTCTGTGCCATTTTGAGTTTGCTCGCCATTATTTCTTGGACTTCTTGACCTTATATTTACTGGGGTTGACCTTCTTGTCTAGCTTCACGAACTTGTCGTGCCACTTGATAGCCTCGTTGCGATGCTTCTCAGACTCGTCATAGCGGGTATCTGCTCGCTCTTTGTAAATACGAGCGTCGCGTTGAGCGTCTTCTAAGAGCTTTTTAGTATCGCGCAGACTTGTTTGGAGCTCTTCAGCGCGCCGCGTTTCACTCTGCGCATAGCTTTCTGCGTGACCAAGTCGATAGCTAGAGCGAGCGATTAACTCAACTTCTGCATCTACTCCAGAGGGTAACGTCTCTTCTGCACCCAGGCGGTCAACACTCTCTGTAAAGCGTCTCGTGTTTGGATATATTGGGTCAAACCTGGCGGGGCTTGGATGATTGAAATTATCAAACATTACTTTTTAGTCTCCTTTGCTGGCGCATAGAACGCCTTAATTGATTCATCAAGTACCTTCAAGTCATTCGGGATAGTCGGGGTGTCAAACATGCCCATAGGAGTCTTGATTCCCGTACCATCTGTCTTGACCTTGAAGACGAACTCTTTGTCCAGGACTGCGGTCTCGACGACCTGATTTGTCAGTCCCTCTGGAACGAACTTATCGCTCACCATCTTGCCCGTAGTCTTGAGTCGCAAATCACCGCTCTCGTTATTCTCACTGTGGGCGAGGATGTAGAAGCGCTGGTCGCTGTTCTTCTTGGTGATGAGGTCGATGACATTTACCACGTTGACCGCCATCTGCGTGAACTTCTCGTACCCCTTCACGCTCGCCTGACTGAACTCTTCAAAACTCATGAAGTAATTGAAGTCGTCGATGACGATGATGGGTACTTCCGACTGGTTAATAACCGCCGTCAGTTCCGCATAGCTCTTCGCATGAAATTGCGGGATGTCACTCTTAAACGGCAACGGCTTACCTGTTGCGGTAATGTAGCCGATACCATCCATCTTCGTGAAGTTACGAAGACTAGTAGATTTACCAGTGCCCGTTTTCCCGAGAATTAAAGTTAATTGTGTACTCATATCTTCTCCTTCTTTGTAGCCTTGCTGTTGCTGTACGCTTAGTATAGCACACCAAAGTAAACAATTCAATAGTTATTTATCTAATTGGTATAATCGTATATTCTGTGCCGTCGGTCGTGCCTGGCGGGTAGGTCGACGGGACGTAGGTGACGTGAATTGTCATAGTCTACTCCTTAAAATCCTAAATCTTCAATAATAATTGGTTCGTGCTCGATGTGATTCTCTCCCATAAAGTCGAGAAGTAAGAACTCGTCGAATCGCTTGACGCCAACATCTCCGAGCTCTGGCAAATCCAGTGGCTCGTGTAGGCGCTCATAAATGCGGTTGATGAGCTTCTCGTTGCGCTTCACCCGTAGGATGAAATAGGCCCTAGTCTTAAGGTTGACCACGATGTAGTCGACCCAATCAAGCCCACTCGCCATTAGCTGCCCTTGAGTTTGCAGGTCATGGTCAAGTGAAATACCACTCTCTATAAGCTCCATAAAAGTCTTGTCGCCGACAATCTTGCACTCAAGTAGTCCCTTCTTATATATACTCGTGCTTGGGTCTATCGGAGTCTCCTCGATGACATTAGCGTCGGGAGTGGCGACGAACCAGTCCGAGATATATGAAAATGCCTCAGTGAGAGTATTGCCAGTCTCTTCGGTGTATACCCTTTTGGCGAAGTCCTCGAAGAAGATTCCATCGGCCATCGCTTTCGTTTGGAATCGCTCGAAGGTGACGCCAAACTTTCGCTCATACGCCAATTGCCTTCGATACTCCTTCGACCTTGCACTCGGCGTCACATTGTCCTTGAGCGTGTCGAACAGAGCGCCAAGCCCACTCGCTGAGGGCTTGCCTGCTCGCTCCGCAAACCACTGCGCCGACCTTTGTGGCGCAGTGGATATTACGAACTCTTTCGCATAACGCTTCATGCGCTACGCCTTGACTTGTAGCTTAATGTAAGCTTTGGTCGTCCCAGTTTTCAAGAACTTAGCATATGTCTTCGGCATTGACTCAGCAAACTTCTTGCTGTCAAACGTGGTGCGAGTGCTCGCAGCTACTCGGGTGATTTTGATTAAATCACCGTCAAACTCCTTGACATCGTTTGCTTCCATCGCTTCGAGGATTGCTTGACGCATGTCTGCGTCCTGCTCTTTAAGCGTCTGGAGTTTTTGCATCTGCACGCCAACGGCCTTCTCAATCTCTTTATTGAGCTTGGCCATTGCGTTCATATTCTTCTCAAGCTTGGTGACTAATTCATTTTGTGCCATTATAGTATTCCTTCCTTATTATTTGGTGCGACGGCTCTTACGTCCGCCCTTAGCGCCCGCAATGCGAGCTAGTTCTGGGTTGGCGGCGAAACCGCCCGTGTGACCGTTTTTACCACCGATACTGCCGATTCGGGCGTAAAAGTTTGGCTCTCGTTGTAGATTCTTCATTGCGG
>Ga0302286_10000390_pt1 | contig 36298 bp, 27 predicted proteins | sample III_Fen_E2_3_FD_198765 | JGI IMG/M metagenome (GOLD analysis project Ga0302286, IMG submission 198765) | Peat permafrost microbial communities from Stordalen Mire near Abisko, Sweden - III_Fen_E2_3 | ecosystem: Environmental > Terrestrial > Soil > Wetlands > Permafrost | place: Sweden: Abisko...
TTGCATAAGTTACTTGGGTTTTTATAAATTTAAGTTTGAGAACCTCAAAGTTATAATACTCTTGTAACTTATGCTTTATTTAACAGCATTTTATTTTTAAACTACAAACATAGGGCCTTATTTCAATTAATATCATACGACATTATTTGTTGTCTTTTACTTAATAAAAAAACATGTCACGGAATAGAATTCATTATTTTCAAATACGGACTTCTATTGCATTTGGATTCTTATTCCCGGGAGTAAAGTATATAAATCATTTTATTATTATTCTTCAATTGGTTTTGGATTGTTTTAGGTTTGGTTTTGGATCTGATTTAACATTCATTTATCCGCAATTTATATGCCATATACCTTTATAGATATATGGCATATAAATTGCAGATAAGTGAATGTTAAATGACTGATATATCAGAATAGCTACGGATCTAAAACCAATCCAAAAACAAACCAAAACCATTCAGTATCTGATATGTTTTCAAAATACAAATATAAAAGAGATTTAATAATCCTCTTTCTTTTCTGAATTAAATCCTGCAACCCGACATAAAACAGCATAAATATTTTTTTGATGGTTTGGGAACTTTTACGGATAATCATTTATAATAAAATATCCTTCAATGAAAAGTAAAGTAGCATTAATTTATTGTAGTTCATATGATTTAAGTGAAGTAAGGGCTGCCGTTTCTACAGGTATTGAACTTCTCGGGGGTGCCGGGAAATTTGTACGACCGGGTGAAATAATTGTTTTAAAAGTAAACCTTCTAGTGGGAGAAGCTCCTGAGAAATGTGTCAATACCCACCCGGCAGTCTTTAAAGCAGTGGCTGAATTGTTTGTTGCCGAAGGTGCCATCATTAAATACGGCGATTCACCCGGATTCGGATCAACTCTTGCAGCTGCCAGAAAATCGGGTATTGCCGGAGTAGCCGATGAGCTGAATATTGAACTGGCTGATTTTAAAGATGGTCGTGAAGTCTTTTACGAAGAAGGTATACAGAATAAAAAATTCTTCATTGCTAACGGAATCCTCGACTCTGATGGCGTTATCAGCATGCCGAAATTAAAAACCCATGCTTTGGAACGGTTTACCGGAAGCATTAAGAATCAGTTCGGATGTATTGTTGGAATGCGTAAAGGAGAATTTCATGTTAAGCTGCCTGATCCTACCGATTTCGCCAACATGTTGGTTGACTTAAATAATTTTGTGAAACCAAGGCTTTATATTCTGGATGGAATCATTGCAATGGAAGGTAACGGACCCCGTGGAGGCACACCAAGACCGATGAATGCATTGTTATTCTCGACCGATCCTGTCGCACTCGATGCCACGGCATGCAGAATGATCAACCTGGAACCACTCTTTGTACCAACCACTTTAATTGGCGCCCAAACAGGCTCAGGAACCTATCTGGAAGAAGAAATAGAAATTGTTGGCGAACCGTTAAACCGTTTTATCTGTAAGGATTTTAATGTTGAACGCACGCCGGTTAAAACAGTAAGAAAGAATAATGTAATGCGTTTTCTTAATAACAGGCTGGTGGCAAAACCGGTTATACTTTCCGAAAAATGCACACAATGCGGCACCTGTGTTCATAGTTGCCCTGTTGAAGGAAAGGCCGTTAACTGGTTTGAAGGTAATCATTCCATCCCTCCTGTCTACGATTACAAGAAATGTATCCGGTGTTATTGTTGTCAGGAAATGTGTCCTGAAAGTGCAATAATATTGAAAGTTCCGGTTCTGATTAAAGTGGGTAAGATATTTTAAAGTAAGCTTTTGATTCTATGTCTGGAAGGATGGAATTTCAGGATGAGCCGATGTACTTTCAGCAATCATGTCTTTTATAATTTGTATGGATATATCATGTAAACATACAAAATGTTATTAATAACAATTCTCAAATGAATTTGTATCCTAAATTTTACGTATTTTTGCGACAAAATTAATAAATCAATAACATTATGAATATTACCGATCGTTTTTTGAAATATGTCAGTTTTACGACTACTTCTGATGAAAACACCAACATGACACCCAGTACTCCCGGTCAGATGGTTTTTGCTGTTTATTTAGTGGAAGAATTGAATAAAATTGGTTTAAAGGAGGTAATGCTAGATAAAAACGGCTATGTAATGGCTACTTTACCGGCCAATACGGAGAAACAAATTCCGACAATTGGTTTTATCTCACATATGGATACAAGTCCCGACATGAGTGGAAGGCATGTAAAACCAAGAATAATAACCAACTATGATGGTGAAAATATTGTTCTGAATGAAGAAAAAAATATCATCTTCGACACAAGTAAGTATCCAGAAATTCTGCAATATAAAGGTCAGGATATCATCGTTACCGATGGCACTACGTTACTTGGAGCTGACGACAAGGCAGGAATCGCTGAAATTGTTACAGCTATGGAATATTTAATTGCTCATCCTGAAATAAAACATGGTAAAATTCGTGTCGGATTTACTCCTGATGAAGAAATCGGGCAAGGTGCCGATCATTTCAATGTTCAACAGTTTGATGCCGAATGGGCATATACCATGGACGGTGGTGAAATTGGCGAATTAGAATATGAAAATTTTAATGCAGCAGGTGCAAAGGTTCATTTTAAAGGAACCAATGTTCATCCGGGATATGCTTACCATAAAATGATAAATTCGATGCGCATAGCACAACAGTTTGTCGGGATGCTGCCCCGTCACGAAACACCCGAACATACCGAAGGATATGAAGGTTTTTATCATTTAACCAATATAGAAGGGAATGTAGAAAAAACTACATTAAGCTACATCATTCGTGATCATGATCGTGTTCGTTTCGAGAGTCGTAAAAAAGAATTTGAACATTTGGTTCATAAAATTAATGCCGAATTTGGGGAAGATACAGCCACCATTGAAATGAAGGATCAATACTATAATATGCGTGAGAAAATTGAACCTGTCATGCATATCATTGATTTAGCTTTTGAAGCGATGAAGCAGGTCGGTGTAACACCTGATGTAAAACCGATACGCGGTGGTACTGACGGAGCCCGGTTATCCTTTGATGGGCTACCCTGCCCCAACATATTTGCCGGTGGTCATAATTTTCATGGACGCTTTGAATACGTGCCGGTGCAATCAATGGAAAAAGCCATGCATGTAATTGTCAAAATTGTGGAAATCCTGGCTAAGAAATAATAAATTCAAAATAAAAATAAAATATTTCAACGAAATGAAAACAACTCCTTTTACTTTCAGGCATATCGAACTGGGTGCTAAGATGCATGAATTTGCCGGTTATAATATGCCAATCGAATATAGTGGTATCACTGATGAACATATGACTGTACGCAACGACGTAGGTGTTTTTGATGTTTCACACATGGGTGAGTTTTGGGTAAAAGGTCCAAATGCTCTGCCTTTTCTACAAAAAGTCACTTCAAATGATGTATCAGTTCTTAGCATCGGAAAAATACAGTATTCTTGTTTTCCGAATGGAAAAGGTGGGATCGTTGATGATTTATTGGTCTATCATTTTGAAAAAGATAAGTATTTACTGGTGGTAAATGCTTCAAACATTGACAAGGACTGGAATTGGTGTGTAAACAATAACACTGAGGGTGCTGAGCTCGAAAATGCATCCGACTGGATGGCTCAATTAGCAGTTCAAGGTCCTAAGGCAACTGAAATGTTGCAGAAGCTGACAGATTTAAATTTATCTGAAATACCTTATTATACTTTTAAAGTAGGTACATTGGCCGGAGTGAAGGATGTTATTATTTCCAACACCGGTTATACCGGAGCAGGAGGTTTTGAAATTTATTTCTATCCCGAAAATGCAAAGAAAATCTGGAATGCATTATTTGAAACCGGAGCTGAATATGGCATTAAACCAATCGGACTGGGTGCACGTGATTCATTAAGACTTGAAAAAGGATACTGTTTATATGGTAATGATATTGACGACACGACTTCACCTATTGAAGCCGGACTGGGTTGGATCACTAAATTCGTAAAAGGAAAGAATTTTATTGACCGGAGTTTGCTCGAAAAACAAAAACTTGAAGGTGTTAGCCGTAAACTTGTTCGTTTTGAATTAAAAGGTCGTGGAATTCCACGTCATGAATATGAAATTGCGAATGATAAAAATGAGATCATTGGTCATGTCACTTCCGGCACAATGTTACCCGACAGTAAAAAAGGAATTGGAATGGGGTATGTTCAAACTGCCTATAGTAAACCGGGTTCAACCATTTATATCAAAATCAGGGCGAATAACATGGAAGCAACAGTTGTAAAATAAATTTCTAACACAGATATTCCGGTTTGAATAAATGATTCGCTCCGGAATATAAAAAAGGTCTTACCGATAATTTACGTTAGTAAATTTTTTCGGTAAGACCTTTTTTTAGGATTTATATTTTAAAACGTCAATCATTTATCGGACAGTGAACTCTCCCCGTATCCAATTTCCTGAGAAACGGGCATTCGGGTTTGAGATTCAGGTTTATAAATTTATACGTCATTCAAATAAATCTGCTTATTTAGTTATAACTCGATTTTTGCTCCGTTTTTCACTTTTATTTCTTCCACAATGGCATCGAGAACTGCAATGGCAGTCATATTTACAATGTCACGTACAGAACTTTCAACATCTAAAATATGAACCGGTTTGTTCAGACCCATTTGAATTGGTCCGATACTTTCGGCAAGTCCCATTTCGATCATCATTTTATAAGCAGTGTTCGCAGAGCTCAAATTAGGAAAAATCAGTGTATTTACATTGCGGCCACTCAATTTTGAGAATGGGAATTTTTTATCACGAAGTTCTTTGTTTAAAGCAAAAGTAACCTGCATTTCACCATCCACAATCATATCGGGGTACTTGGTGTGTAATGTTTCAACCACCTGATGGACACTGGCAGGACTTCCCTGTTTGTCTGATCCGAAATTTGAATATGAAAGCATAGCCATTACGGGTTCATGAGCAAAAAACTTAACTGTATCGTGAGTCAGTTTTGCAATATCAATCAGGGCTTCAGTAGTTGGGTGACGATTGAAAAGGGTATCAGCTAAAAAGAAAGTTCCCTTTTTGGTATTCATAATGTGCATAGCAGCAATATGTTTCAATCCATCACGGACTCCGATAACATCTTTAGCAGCCTGTACTGAATCGGCATATTTAGTATAAACACCTGTAATCAGCGCATCGGCATCACCGGTTTCGACCATCATCATACCAAAGTAATTACGTTCATACATTTTTTCATAGGCTTCATCAAAAGTCATACCTTCACGGCTTCTTTTATCAGAGAGTCTTTTTGCATAAGCATTTCTGCGCTTTTCTTCCCGGTCATGACGTAAATTGATGATTTCAATTCCTGTCAGGTCAATATCATTTTCCAATGCAATACTGGCAATTTTTTCTTCGTTACCCAGTAAAATAGGGAAGCAAATGCCTTCAGCCAACGCCGATTCGGCTGCTTTTAGCATGTTGATATGATTTGATTCTGAGAATACAACTCTTTTAGGATTTTGACGGGCGGTATCGTAAAAACGACGCAACATTTTGTTGTCATTTCCCATTAAATCGTTTAACTTGTCGTTGTATGCATTCCAGTCTTTAATTTCAATACGGGCAACGCCTGATTCCATGGCAGCACGTGCTACAGCCGGAGCAACCGTTGTTAACAACCGTGGATCAAGAGGTTTTGGAATAATATAATCACGTCCGAAAGAAATACGTTTTAAGTCATAGGCAGCGTTCACCACATCAGGAACAGGTTGTTTTGTCAGTTCAGCAATCGCATGAACGGCAGCTACCTTCATTTCTTCGTTGATAGTTTTGGAACGTACGTCCAACGCTCCACGGAAGATATAAGGGAATCCTAAAACATTGTTTATCTGATTTGGATAATCGGAACGGCCTGTTGCAAAGATAATATCTTCACGGGCCGACATGGCATCTTCGTATGAAATCTCAGGATTTGGATTTGCCAATGCAAATACAATCGGATTTGGATTCATAGATTGTACCATTTCCCTGGAAAGAATACCGGCAACCGATAATCCAAGAAATACATCCGCTCCTTTTACCGCTTCAGCCAGAGTCGTAATTGTACGATCAGTAGCAAATGGTTTCTTGCGTGAATTCAAGTCGGTACGTTGCTTGTTAATGACTCCTTTTGAATCAACCATTACAATGTTTTCAAGTTTTGCACCCAATTTCATATACAGTTTAGTACATGAATTGGCAGCAGCACCTGCGCCATTTACAACAATGACAACATCTTCAATTTTCTTTCCGGCCAGTTCAAGTGCATTGATCAACCCTGCCGATGAAATGATGGCAGTTCCGTGCTGATCATCGTGCATCAGTGGAATGTCCAATTCTTCTTTTAACCGTTCTTCGATTTCAAAACATTCAGGTGCTTTGATATCTTCCAGGTTAATACCACCGAAAGTTGGTGCAATTGCTTTAACTACCTGAATAAATTTTTCAGGGTCTGTTTCATTTACTTCAATATCGAAAACATCAATACCCGCAAAGATTTTGAATAATAAGCCTTTACCTTCCATTACCGGTTTTCCGGCAAGGGCACCTATATTTCCTAATCCAAGTACTGCAGTTCCATTAGAGATTACAGCTACTAAATTTCCTTTCGTAGTATAGTCGTAAGCTTTATTTGGATCTTTTTCAATTTCTAAACAGGGCTCAGCCACACCGGGTGAATAAGCTAATCCTAAGTCGCGTTGAGAACTGTACGGTTTTGTTGGAACTACCTCGATTTTTCCGGGTTTTCCCTGAGAGTGATAGAGAAGAGCATCTTCTTTCGTTATTTTAGCCATAATTGATAAATAAAATAAAAAGTAGTATTATTAGGAGAGTTTTTTATATTTTGACGCAAAAATACATAAAATAATATCAATATGAAATTATTTTTAGTTAAATTCAGACATTAAGATTGTATTTCAAAATGATGATCATCATGCTTTAAAGTAAAGTTATGTCCCCAGTAAAATCCTAATTTCTTAAATTCTTGAACAACGGGATGTAGTCTGTAAAAGGTACCGGGAATTGAAGGATCGAAATGAGCACCTTCGGGTTGAGTCAACCGGTTTCTGTTACCGCCTTTCCAGCGTACAGGATTAAAAAACGGATTTATGTCGATGGCCATTCCTTTTGCATGCTTTGAAAAACTTTCATTGCGGTAGCAAAAGCTGTACGTGTTATTCGAAAGCATGGATGCCTCATCATCCCAGTTGTATTTTACAACCGGAATAGCATGGGCAACCGGAAATTTTTCAGCGAATATAAACCTGAAAATAGTCTCTACCTTATCCGCAATTTTAATATTCGTCAGGATTTGCCCCTGATGAATCTTATTATCGGTTGAATAATAGGTGACATTTATCAGTTTCAATTGCCGGATGATTTCTTCCGGAGCTCTTGTTCCTTTTATTGCTTCAGCGAAAGTATAACTACAATCTATGATGACAGGTTGTTTAATTATTTTCGTTTTTACAATAACCTGATTTCCTGAATCTTTTTTTTTTGTGTACATGAAAATAATGACAACAGGATCAAATAAAAGCAAAGAAATTTAATTTTACACATTGAAAACCCGGTATTGTATATTCATATATTTTTAAAAATTATCAGTCATAACTCCGAATGAATCTGATAATTCTATTACACGCAAAGTTACAAAATAAAGGACCATCTTTCTAGACATTGACTGTTTATTTAAAGGTAATTATTTTGTTTAACACTCTGAAGCTAAAAAAACAAATTGAATTTGAGATAATAATATGTACTTTTGCGTTAGAACAAAATATTTGATTTCATGCAACTAACTTCCCTATCCATACTTAATTATAAAAATATCCGTGAAGCTGAACTGGTGTTTTCACCAAAAATCAATTGTTTCATTGGAAATAATGGCATGGGGAAAACCAATATTTTGGATGCTATTTATTTTTTATCATTTTGCAAGAGTCACTCAAATTCCATTGATTCGCAAAATATAATGCATAGCAGTGAATTCTGTTTCATTCAGGGTACCTATCTGATTGCAGGTAAAGCCGAAGATATCTATTGCGGTATTAAACACCGTCAAAAGAAACAATTTAAACGCAATAAAAAAGAATACGAACGTCTTTCCGACCATATCGGGTTGTTGCCGCTGGTATTGGTATCTCCTGACGATTCGGTACTGATATCCGAAGGAAGCGACGAACGCAGGAAATTTGTGGACGGTGTTATTTCACAATATAACAAAACCTACCTGAATCAATTGCTTCAGTATAACAATGCATTGAAACAGCGCAATGCCCTGATGAAAAGCGAGAATCCGATCGACATATCGTTGCTGGAAATATGGGAAGACCAAATGGCGCAGTTCGGCACCTATATTTATGAACAACGGAAAAAATTCATAGATGAATTTGTACCTGTATTCCAGAATTTTTATTCTTATATCTCAGATGGAAACGAACAGATAAGTCTGACCTATCATTCCCAACACGAAGAACAGGACATTAAAGCCCGTATGATTGCAACTCGAGATCGTGACCGGATGCTGGGGTATTCCACTCAGGGAATTCACAAAGATGAACTTGAAATGCTTCTGGAAGGTTATCCAATTAAACGGGTCGGTTCACAGGGACAAAACAAAACTTACCTGATCTCATTAAAACTGGCTCAGTTCGATTTCTTAAAACGAACACATGATTTATCTCCCCTGTTATTGTTGGATGATATCTTTGATAAGCTGGATTCCCTAAGGGTCAGGAAAATTGTTGAACTGGTTTCAGGCGAAACATTTGGTCAGATTTTTATTACTGATACCAACCGCGAACATTTGGATTTAATCCTGCAACAGTTGGGACAAAATGCCACTATTTTTAGGGTTGAAAATGGGGAAATTACGACTTAACTCATTCTCTTATCAAATTAAACAGCTTTTATTCTTTCGAAAAATATTGAATTAAAAAATAAATATTTTAATTCAATATTAATATGTAATTTTATTTTTGGAAATTATTTCTAAAAATAAAATTATCAATATATTGTTTTTCAATATGTTGAATAATATTATGGAAAACATTTTAAAATACTATTGAAATAATGATGTTTATAATTGGAAATAATGAAATAAATGTTTATCATTGTACTCCAATTTTATCTGAATGTTTAGAATCTCAAAACACTTATACTAATCTAATTAAGAAATTTTTTATCGTGGAAGCAAAAACCTACACTCCTGAAGAGATTAAAGAATCAACTCTTGAATATTTCAAAGGAGATGATTTGGCAACTAAAGTATGGGCAACAAAGTATGCCCTGAAAGATTCATATGGCAATACCTATGAATTGAACCCTGATGATATGCATCATCGTTTGGCAAATGAAATAGCCAGAATTGAAAAGAAATACCCAAATTCAATGACTGAATCTGAGCTTTTCGAGCTATTTCGTAATTTTAAATACATTATTCCTCAAGGCAGTCCAATGACTGGAATTGGGAATGAATTCCAGGTAGCCTCTCTGTCCAATTGCTTTGTGATTGGTTTTGACAAGGATTCCGATTCATACGGTGCTATCATCAAGATTGATGAAGAGCAGGTTCAACTCATGAAGCGTCGTGGTGGTGTAGGTCATGATCTTTCGCACATTCGCCCGAAAGGATCCCCCGTAAAAAACTCAGCATTGACTTCTACCGGCATTGTTCCATTTATGGAACGATACTCCAATTCTACGCGTGAAGTAGCTCAGGATGGTCGCCGTGGAGCTCTCATGCTTAGTGTATCTATTAAGCATCCCGATTCGGAAACCTTTATTGATGCCAAGCTTGAATCGGGTAAAGTTACAGGAGCGAATATTTCGGTTAAACTCCATGATGATTTCATGGATGCCGCCATCAATAATAAACCATTTATTCAACAGTATCCGATTGAATCAAAAACTCCATGGTTCACGAAAGAAGTTGATGCCAATGCCATTTGGAAAAAGATTGTTCACAACGCCTGGCAATCTGCCGAACCCGGTATCTTGTTTTGGGACACGATCATTCGCGAATCGGTTCCTGACTGTTATGCCGATCTAGGTTATAAAACCGTATCAACAAATCCTTGTGGCGAAATCCCGCTTTGTCCGTATGATAGCTGCCGTTTGTTGGCCATCAATTTATATTCGTATATAAATAAACCATTTACAAAAGAGGCTTCTTTTGATTTTGATTTATTCAAAAAGCATGTTGGTATCGCACAACGCATCATGGATGATATCATTGATCTTGAGATGGAGAAAATTGATAAAATCTTAGCAAAGATTACTTCGGATCCCGAAGATGATGCCATAAAAAACACTGAATTCCAATTATGGGAAAAAATCAAAGCTAAAACATCCCAGGGTCGTCGTACAGGTGTGGGCACCACCGGTGAAGGAGATATGCTGGCAGGTTTAGGATTCAGATACGGGACTGAAGATGCTACCGACTTTTCCGAAAAAGTACACAAAGCCGTTGCTCTGGCAGCGTATGGTTCATCTGTAACACTAGCAAAAGAAAGAGGTGCATTTACTGTATATGATGCAAAGCGGGAAGAAAACAATCCGTACATCCAACGCTTGCGCGAAGCTGATCCAGCCATGTATAAAGAGATGGTTAAATATGGTCGACGTAATATCGCCTGCCTGACCATCGCACCAACCGGCACCACCAGTATCATGACACAAACAACTTCCGGGGTTGAGCCTGTATTTATGGCTGTATACACACGAAGACGCAAGGTAAATCCGAATGATAAGAATGTCAGGATAGATTTCATCGACGACAATGGTGATTCATGGGAAGAATATACCGTCTTCCACCACAAGTTTGTAACCTGGATGGAAGCAAACAATTATTCCACAACGAAAGTATACAGCAAGGAAGAAGTGGATGAGATGGTTGCTAAATCACCCTATTATAAAGCTACGGCGAACGATGTGGACTGGTTGAAAAAAGTACAAATGCAGGGACGCATACAAAAATGGGTAGATCACTCCATTAGTGTCACCATCAATCTGCCGGGTGATGCTACCGAAGAACTGGTAGGTAAATTGTATGAAGAAGCCTGGCGATGCGGATGTAAAGGTGTGACAGTGTATCGTGATGGATCAAGAGCCGGTGTTCTGATTGCAGTTGAAGAAAAGACTCCTGAGAAAAAGGAAGAAAAGAAAGAAAATTGTTTTTGTTATGATGAAAATCATGTAACACGTCCAAAAGAACTGGACTGTGATGTGGTTCGTTTTCAAAACGCTAAAGACAAATGGATTGCTTTTGTGGGTTTGTATAACGAACGTCCCTACGAGATTTTCACAGGACTTGCTGATGATGAAGAAGGCATCCTGTTGCCGAAAACAGTAAACGAAGGAAAGATCATTAAAATGATTGATGCAAACGGCAATAAACGATATGACTTTCAGTTTGTTAATAAACGCGGTTACAAAACAACGGTTGAAGGATTATCCCATAAATTTGATAAAGAATTCTGGAATTATGCAAAACTGATTTCCGGAGTATTGCGTTATGGAATGCCTATTGATCAGGTAATCAAACTGGTTGCAGGTTTGCAATTAGACAGTGAATCCATCAATACCTGGAAAGTGGGAGTTGAACGGGCACTGAAAAAATATATTCCGGATGGCACACAAATCAGAGAACAAGCTTGTCCTGAATGTGGTCAGAAGACGCTGGTTTATCAGGAAGGTTGCCTGAAATGTAACAATTGCGGTTATTCACGTTGTGGATAATTTCAAAATATATGTTCTTAAAAAAACGGGTAGTCTACTATCCGTTTTTTTTATATTCAGACTTTATGACCTCTCGAAAATTTAATTGCCGCTATTTATTTCTACTGTGAGTGTTGATTTGTTTATAAAACAAGGTATATAAGTTTGGGGTGTGTGTAGCGTGGTGTCTGGTCTCTACGAAGTCCCCCCTGATCATTAATCGAACATCAATATAGATAACTTTGAAGGGCTGAATAAGGCTATTTGCTCTTGTCTTATTCGCAACACTTTGGAAAGAGTTATATAAAAGACAACAAATAATGTCGTATGATTTTATTCTAAATAAAGGAATAAGGGTTAGTTTTTTTTACTTAATATTCTACTAAGGGTTAAAATAAATAATATAGTTGAATATTTATATCACTTATATATAGGGTGTTAAACCTTAATATAAAACCAAATACCCCTGATAAAAAACCTTATTTTCTTATTCTAAATATTTGAAAAGTTTAATTTTTCAAGAAATATTATAGGAGAATATATTGGTCCAATTACTTAGTTGGGTGAAGAGAGGGAAACCAGAGTCTTTTAATGATATTAATTACTGCTTTTTTCAAATGAACCTTGCGATACCCCTTATTTACGTTACTGGTGACTGCTTAGTCCTTATAACTAACTCACTCCATAAGCTGAAATGATAAATGGACAGTTGTAAACTATACACGTACCGCTACGATTCTATAATTAAAAAGGGTTGTTGTAATCTTCACTTGGGGCGGCTTTAAGGCAGCTTATTACTTTATATCAGGGGGTCAGGGGTTCAGGGAGTCTGATATTATCATCTGGACATTCTGCTTTTTATCCTCATTTATTTCTCAAACAGAGAATTATAGGTTTTCTTTCCTTTCAGATAATAGTCCAACACAATACTATTCAGATAAATATCTGTTGTAATATCTGTTTTCGAAAGCAACATATTTTGATTCCTCTTTTCTTTAAAATCCGGTTGCATCTTTTTATAATCCCTTCGTGCTTTAAAGACACTGAGTGCATTTTTTGGTTTGCCGGTTATAAAAAGCTGAAAGGCGGCAGCATAATCGAATAAAAAACGCGAGAACATAATTTTCTTTAATAAACCTGCCGGTAAATTTTTATAAAGCATCAACAGGTTATTCCTGAAATTAAGATAGGTTTTATACGGACTCTCGTATCCCAATGCTCCACCACCGACATGAAATACCGAACTCTCAGGGATGCAGACAATCCGATACCCCCTGCTTTTCAGCCTCCAGCATAAGTCGATTTCTTCCATGTGGGCAAAAAAGTCATCATCCAACCCTCCCACTTCACTGAATACCCCGGAACGGATCATTAAACAGGCACCCGTTGCCCAGAAAATATCGATTGTGCTATTATATTGGCCTTTATCTTCTTCAGCAATTCCCAGCACTCTCCCCCTGCAAAAAGGAAAGCCAAACCTGTCGATATATCCTCCTGCAGCACCGGCATGTTCAAAATAGCCCGGTTGGTCGTACGAAAGAATCTTTGGCTGGCAGGCTGCTACGTCCATATGACTGTTCATATACTCAAGCATTGGTTTCAGCCAGTCGGCCGTTACTTCCACATCCGAATTCAACAGTACAAAATAATCGGCTTCAATCTGAGCCAGTGCTTTGTTATATCCACCGGCAAATCCATAGTTTTTATCAAGGATAATGGTTGTGACTGCCGGAAACTTTTCTTTTAAGATAGATACTGATGAATCGGTAGAGGCATTATCCGCGACTATAATTTCTACTCCGGCCTGCGTTGTATTTTGTATTAAAACAGGCAGAAATTTTTGTAAATACATTTCTCCATTCCAGTTCAGAATGACAATAGCTGTGGTCATCAATGATTTGCTTAGATTATTTAAGAACTATCAATACGATTGTTGTAATGAAATGAAACATGGTATGAATTTTCTATTCTTTTGGATCTATATTCCGCTGGAATTTCCATCGCCTGTGCGACCATAACCAAAATTCAGGATGGGCTTCAATGGATTTCTCAAGCAGCCTCATGTAATTTTCAGTGATCTCAAATTCTTTTGTTTTGGTTGGTTCGAGCGAAATCGGAATAAACTCGCAATGATAATACCCTCTTTTTATCCGTTTAATGTCCGCATAAAAAACAGGATAGTCAAATTTGCGGGCCAATTGTTCCGTCCCAATTATGGCAGGGGTATCCTGGTTTAGAAAATTTGTCCAGTAATGAATGCTGTGGTCATTGGGTGTCTGATCGGAGATCATCCAAAAGTTTGCAACCTGTTTCCCTTTTTGCAACCGAAACATGACTCTTAATAAATCATTCTTTTCGATTAATTTTGCACCATATTTCGAACGGAGTCGATAAGTCAATTTATCAAAATGACTGTTTCTTAACCGTTTATATATTGGATTCGAAGGATAATTTTCGGGTGAAAACAAAGCAAATGCCAGCGTCCATTCCCAGTTGCCATAATGAGCAGTCATAATCATAACGCTTTTTGACAGTGCATTCTGTTCCAGGATAGCGGGTAAATTACCATAAGTCATTCGCCGGTGAATTTCTTTTTCGCTGACGTGCATTTCATAAATGATTTCCACGAATAAATCGCAGAAAAAACGATAAAACCTGATCTCAATCTCCCTTCTTTCTTTTTCGGTTTTCTCCGGAAAAGACTTTTCAATATTCATCCTGACAACACCCCTACGGTACCGTACAAGATAATAAACCACAGGAAAGGAGATGTCGGAAACAATATAAAATAAACGCAGCGGAATCCACGTTATTAACCATAAAAATGCATATAGAATATAAAACATATCGGGTCGAAAATTAATCTGTCTTTTATTAAAAAAAAGTAGGTTCAATCAGAAAAGAATGCAGGCATTTCTGTTTTATTATTTGATGAAAAAAACACCAGGCATTTGAAAATACATGGTGTTTTTTTATGATAAATTTAGTCTTTATCTTTCATTTAATTAAATATCAAGAAGTAAACATTCTGAAATTAATATCCGTTTCCGGAATTAATCTTCTTCTTCATCTTCCCTGTAGATTCCAAGCGATTTTCCGTATTCGTATTCACCATCCAGAATAAGTTGAATATCATCTTCACTCAAATTCATTTTATCCTTCTTTGAACACTTTACAATGTACTTAAACATTTCTTCTTCGTCAATGCTGGCTTCTTCGGTTGAATCTTCATCAATCAAACCATTTTCCTCATAAAAATCATAAACTACATCCAACACATATTCAATCTTGTCGTTATCGATATTTTCTTTTGATTCGGCGGGAATAAAATTAAGAATGAATTTTACGGCTTCATCTTCATCATAGACCAATAAATCTTCTTCTTCTTTTTTCATAATGTATGTTTTTTTAGTTTGAATTATTCGCTTCTGTTATTTACGTTCAAAGATAGATTATTTTTTTAAAACTCCCGATTTAATTCCTTTTTTTTTGGGAAAATAAACATTTAAGATAATTCTCGAAACCCGGCGTCATACAATCGCATTTTCTATTTATAGATAGATACTTTCAGAAGGACACGTACTTCGTACTTTAATTTCGTAACACCCATTTTCTCTTTATAATAATGAAAACATCCAAATGGACAAGGTTTTCAGTTTTATCAAAGTGTCTTATTTGGCCACTGTACTATGTTTCACAAGTTTCAATTAAGGTAATTATTATAGATCTTATTAGCTTTGTTATTAAACTATTGTGTCCTTGTGGATAATTTTATTCTTTTGAGAATTCCATTATTCTAAAAATAGTAAATAGTAAATGAATAAATAGTAAATGTTTTTTCTAATCTTTGTACCCTGATTTAAATTAAAATTATCAAAACAATGCAACAGATCGGACATATCACCTTGCTGGTAAAGGATTACGACGAAACCATCGACTTTTTTTGTAATAAATTACAATTTCATGTCGTGGAAGATAAAAAGATGAGTGAAACTAAAAGGTGGGTGCTTATTGCGCCATCAGGTTCGACAGGCACTTCCGTATTACTGACTAAAGCAACCACAGACTCTCAGCGCAATCTGGTCGGGAAGCAGGCTGCCGAAAAGGTATTTATGTTTCTCTTTACCGATAACATTCAGGAAGACTATAAGAATCTACTGAAGCAGGGTGTTGAAATTATTGAGCAACCCGAAGTAAAACCACATGGCAGGGTGTTGATTTTCTCCGATTTATACGGTAATCATTACGATTTAATCGAACCAACCCTGTAAGTACTTTATGACACCATTGGAAATCACACACATGCGGCTGCACAACCAGCAGATTGAAGGCTCCCGGCTGAGTACGGCTAAAGAACTGATAGGTTGGATGGGCGCCATGCAGGCACAGGATTATGCAATGGCCAAATGGGCTATCGGGCAACGGGTGCCGGGAACGACAGACAGTTCCGTGGAAGCAGCCTATAATGCCGGCGAGATCATCCGCACGCACCTGATGCGCCCTACCTGGCATTTTGTGTCAGCCGACGACATTTATTGGATGCTGGAGCTTACCGCGCCTCAGGTAAAGCGGGTGTTGAAAAGCCGGGATAAGCAGCTGGAACTGACTGAAACAATATTTTCAAAAAGCCAGGATATGCTGGAGCGGATGCTGTCCAACTGTTTGAGCATGACCCGGGAAGAGCTGACGCAGGAATATGCGAACATTCATGTTGCGACGAATGAGAACCGCCTTTCACATTTGCTCATGCGGGCTGAGCTTGACGGCATTGTTTGCAGCGGACCCATGCGAAAGAATAAACTCACGTACTCCCTGTTGGCAGACAGAGCCCCCGTCAGAACAGTCCTTTCGCGCGACGAAGCGTTGGCAACCCTGGCCGGTCGTTATTTTAAAAGCCATGGACCGGCTACCCTGCGTGATTTCGCATGGTGGTCCGGCTTGTCGGTTACGGATGCACGCAGGGGACTGGAAATGATAAAACCGACATTCCTCAGGGAGATTATCGCCACGGAGACCTACTGGTTTGCTGACACTTTGAAGAGCCTCCCTCCTGCCGCCTCTTCCGTTCATTTGATGCCTGCTTACGATGAATACCTGATTGGCTATACCGACCGCTCAGCCGCCCTGGCCGCCGTACATACCCAAAAGGCTATTTCCACCAACGGCATATTCCAACCGATCATCGTCGTGAATGGTCAGGTAGAAGGCGTGTGGAGACGTACCACCGTGAAGTACCTGGTAAAAATTGAAACCAGTCATTTTCAGCTTCATGATCCCGAAATCCTACAGGGCATTGAAGAGGAAGCAACCCGTTTCGGGATCTTTCTGGATAAGAAAGTAGAAATCTCCTTCCTCCAGTTTTCAGGAGAAGAACAGCAATGAAGGTATCCAATACAAATAATACATTTTTATAAACTAAAAAACAGTAGCTTATTGTTCTCACATATCTTTTCACTTTGACGTTTTCTGTTTTTTCTTATTTATTTTATTTAAAAACCTTATTTTTGTTTTTCAATCTCAGTAGAAATCAATCCAACCACAAACCAAAACCTTATTCTTTTATTCTATTTAAATAATCCCGGGATTATTAAAAACACTCTAAAATTTACTTTAGGTACACCTTTTAATTGTCTGTTTAAACATTTGTATCCCTGCTGCTTTATTAAGTATTTAATCATTACAATTAAAAGAATTTCAACAGGTTCAATCTATAAAATTAATTTAATCTTACTGACACGAAAAAGTGGCTTGTTTGTATGTATTATAATTAATATAAGTAAGAATTATTAAAATTAAACGATTATCTTTGCTGAGAATTAAACCACTTTTGAAAACGACAAGATCTGTTGAATTCATAAAATGGTGAGGAATTCATGACTTCTTACAGGAATAATTTCTAAATAAATTAAATTTTTAAATTTTTGATGCAAATGATTTTAAATAATACCACAACTTACATTTCAAGAAAAATTGGATTAATTTTAATGTTAGTCTGTAGTTATTTAACTTCATTTGCCCAACTTCCTGTTGGAGCGAAAGAAACTTTTCACCTTAAAATAGAACAGGAAAACAGACTTAGTCAATACTCACATCAAGGAGGAAATAGTTATAATAGTTATAAGATTACAGGTACAAACATGTCGTATGGAGCTTTAATAGAGCTTTCTTATAGACAAGTGACTTTAGGTGCTTCATTTTTAAATGATCCTCAATCATCCGGGGAATCAGGCAAAACAGATCTTGAAGCAGGATATGAATTTACCCTTACAAGAAATCTGAAATTACAACCTTTTATAGGAAGTGAAATTAATGAAACAGGCACCGGCTTTACTACCGGTATAAAACTGAATAGAAACATTGAACTTTTTGATTACATAAGCCTCGGATTATTTACAGGCTTAAGGTATAGCAATATTCATAGTTTGCAGGATTCATTCTATTATGATGCAAGTGATATAAGTGAAAAGAATTTGAGTATTTCCCTGGGAGTCTATGCGATGATTTTTGACTACAAACGACCTAAAATAAGAAGAGACTGGTAAATTTTGAAATCACACTGAATTTATAAGTATATGTATTAAACCCTTTTTGTGTTTTTCAACCTAAACAGAAAACAATTAAGTATCAAACCTATACCTGAAACTTTTGATTTCAATAATTGAAAAAAAATAATATTCTGTCTTTTCTAACCCCTATTCGTCCCAGTCTGTACATATGCAGTCGGTGAATAGCGCAAGTCTGAGCGAAGCGGAGTCTTGTGCTGGTCACTCGAAAAGTTTATAACTATGTAATTTAATCAGCTGAAAACTGCTTCTGTTTCCAGTCCAAGTTACACTTCGTTAAACTTGAACTATCCAGCTGAGTGTAAACTTGGAACAAGAGGGTGATTTAATAATAAATAAACAAATGGAATTAGAAACTTAACGAATAATAATTAGACCGATTACTCTTGCTGACAAAAAAACGAAATATTTGAATATCGTTCAAATACAGAGATAAATAAATACCAAAGTTGGATTCCAAAAACAATTGATGATGTTGAAACCTTTATTGGAAAGATTTCAACAAAAATTAATGAACCTTATACTTGGTTCCAACTAGATATCGCTGATTTGCACTGCTTTTTTCTTTGATCTGCGAAGATCAGCGCAATCTGCTAGACACTGATATGGTTTTTTGATTACTTGCCTCTTACTTCTTACCTCTCCTCTTTTTACTCATTCGTCACACCAAAAACCCTCTATAGTGTAAACAGATGCCAAATGAACGGGTAGCCGGTAATGACGCCATACTGCTACATCAGCCTTTGGAATGCCTGACAGTGGATAATCCTGCCTGGACGGCTGTTTAATTTCTTAAATAACATACTTTTTGTAAACATTTAAAATAAATGCACAAAATGTTGGGGGTGTTAAAAAGAGTTCGTACTTTTGGACGGAAATATGGGAAAGTTATCTAAGGATTTTACAAAATAGAAACTAATAACCAACACGTTAGCAAGTTGGGTATGCGAACTTCTTTGAAAACTGGCACATTTGCTATAGGATAGATAATCAGATCTATAATTAAATAAAGTCAAACTCATATAGTGAATGTATGCGAACTACAAGTTCGCATATACAAAAGTTCACATATACACGTGTTATGGGTTATTTTAAAAAAGATTCGCACTCAGTAGATAAATAAACAATATAATAAATTATTATGAAAAAACATTTTTTAATTAGCTTTATTTCATTAAGTTGGGTTATGATATGCCATGGTCAGACACTTTTTCTACCAACTGGAGTTGGAGGCATCGGAACCTCGACTAATGGAAATATTGGTGTTGGCACTGGAATTTCAAATCCAAGTAGCATTTTGACTATTATTAAAACACCGACAACTGATGAAGCTCATTTGTTCTTTGGAAATCCATATTCCGAAACAACCCCAGGTCAAGTATCCTCTCGATTGTGTTTTGCAGGATCGGGAATTCAAAATGCAGGTTTTGCATGGGTTCCAAATACGGAGATTGATGGTAAGCTTCATTTAGCTTTTGGAGGACATACAAACCCAATGAATAACCCAATAAAAGTAACATTTCAATCAAATGGAAATGTTGGGATTGGAACTATGAATCCAAGTGTAAAATTGCAGATAGGAAATTATTCTGAGCAAAATACACTTAGAATTACTGGACAGACTGGTTCAAACAAGGCTCCTCTATTATCTCTTTATCGTTCAGGGGACAGGGAATCCTTTATAGCGCAAAATGGGGCTAATTTAATAATTGGAAATAGCGGTGGACTTAATGATTACAATGATATTACATTGTCCAACTCTGCAAATATTGCAATAAGTAGTAATGGAAATATTGGTATTGGTACAACTTGTCCCCAATATAAACTTGATGTTGCAGGTACTGTTCGAGCTGATGAAGTAAAAGTTGATTTAACACGAGGTTGCGATTTTGTATTTAAAAGAGACTATAAGCTTGTAGATTTAAAAATATTAGAACGATATGTTCAAACTAATCAACACCTTCCAGAGATAGCATCAGAAAAAGAGATGATTGAAAATGGAGTAAATATGAAGGATTTGCAGATGAAACTTCTTCAAAAGATTGAGGAGTTGACTCTTTATACAATTGAGCAAAATAAAAAGATTGAGACACTAGAGAAAGAAATGAAAGAAATAAGAGTAAAATAAACAACAACCCATAACAACGGCTCAAAAGTAAAGCGGGGTTAAGTGGTATGCGGGATTCATCATTATTAATTTCAATTGTTCACGGTAGATAAGTGAGTGGTTTTTAATTCCCGCTCAACTTTTAGCCGCGAACGTTAGCAGCAAGTTTAAAAAACAAAAAAATGAAGTTATATGGAAAAAAGAACAGAGGGTGCATGGTTAATTAACCACACAAAAAAACTTCTTGATGTAAGAAATGCTCATGATTTTGAAGACATTGAAATAGCTGGTAAATGTGGTGTTTTTCTGTCGAACCTTGCTGCATCAGACGAGCAAAGTGATTTAAATGTAGAAAAAGTAAATGCAATTGCAAAAGTTTCAAATATAAAGAAAACTGAAATTGAAACTATTAAAACCATACTACATGATGCGAGACTAATTGAAAAAGGAGGAAATGGGTCTATTTCAGTTCTTGGAATCACAACTTCATCAGTTCTTAGCCATACAGCTGATATTTTTGAAAATGGCAATCCAACAAATTTTCAGAAAGCAGCACTTGATTTAGCTGACAATGTTTCAGATCTGCCTAAAGGAGAAGCAATACTTAGTGAATATATATCAGACACGTATAGACTTTCGTCATCTGAGTCAAGTGAATTGTTTTCACAAGCAGAAGAAATTGGATTTGTTGATTATGAGACCCTAGATAGTAACAACAAATTTTATTTTAATGGTAATTTATTCAGGCGTGAAGGACTTGAGAAAACAAATGCTGTATTGTCGTCTCTGAATTCAGAAGATACTAGAAAGATTCTTGAACTTGACAATTTACTTAGTTCGCTTGGTTGTGTTACCTTAGAAAAAGCAAAGGCAATTTTAGGCGATGTACTCTTGGCTAAATTACAATCAATAGGAATGTATGACTTTAATGAAGTTAGCAATATAAAGGAATCAAAGACTTTCATAACTAAACCATCTGCATTTTCAAAATATGGTAATCCATTTGAAGAAGATGCACTTGATTTAGCAAAAGCATTTGTATCTTCTCTATATTATGGTATGAACTTTAGTGCTCCTGGAAGAGGAAAAATTACAATGCTTAAAGCTCTATTACAAAGACTTATAAGGGGTTATGAAGTGGGTCCTGCATCTGCTATTGGTGAAGATTATAAACTACTTGAATTAAAAAGAGTTATACAAATTAGAAGAGAGTCAAATACTTCTATGTATTATATGAAACTTTTAAAGAAAGATATTGGTGCATTGGCAATGCAAGTTTTAGAGCATGGTGATGCTGTTGAACAAACGGTTTTAAATTCAAATATTTATAGCGGAAGCATTACAAGTTATGTTGGCCCTGAACAAAAACGTATAATTCAAAGGAAAAAGCAAAATATTCAATCAAAACAATCAGTTGCAGAACTTTTAAGAACATTTAGAAACTAATGGAAAACAAAATAAGCATAACAAAGGGAGAATTAATGGAAGAGTTATTAAGAAATTACTTTCTAAATTCTGGATTTTATGTAGTTAGAGGAATAAAATATAAATACGAAGAAAATGACATTACTGATGTTGATTTATATTTATATGGTAGATCGTCTAGTCTAACAAGGCAAAGACTTAATGTGGATATTAAAAACAAAAAGTCACCTCAAGCATTTGAAAGAATTCTTTGGGCTAATGGATTACGTGTACTATTAAATTTCGATAGTTGCATCGTAGCAACAACTGATCAAAGACCATTAATACACGCTTTTGGTCAATTACATAAAACAACTGTTTTGGATGGTTCTTTTCTTTCTAAATTGAGAACAAGTACATTTCCAGATAGATTTACAGAAGAAGAACTAACAGCTAGGTTTGCAAAAAACAAGAGTTACGAGACCTTTAGTAATAAAGATTGGCGTTTTATTTACGAATTATCTAAATCGAAGTTACTAACTGAATTAGATTTTTCAGGTTTTAATTCTATATTGACATTCCTCGGATATTTCATTGAAAAAGTTATTACTGATGATCAAAAGAGAGAAAACGCAACAAGAATGGTTTACCTATTACTCTCACATCTTTTGATAATAATTGATTTTATTACTAAAGATATAGCATTTCTAAAAACAAATGATAAAGAAAAGAAATTGTCAGATGGTTTTAAGTTTGGTAATTTAGGTAAAGAAGGAGTTGATAAAATAATCGGAATGGCAGTTCAAATTTCGGGCAACAAGTCTGCTAATTCATTTTTTAAATCTTTAGAATCTATTCCAACAGACATATTAAAAGATTTCTTTAGTAAAAATGAGAATTCTAGAAACCTTTTTGTTTGGGCTAAAGAGTTTGAAAAACTTGGTTATAATAAACAATTTATTAACCCTGAAAAGATTGAACCCCAACTAAAAGGAGTTATTTCAGTTTTTCTAGACTTTTTGAAAATTGAAAGGAAAAAATTTTTCGACTTAAAGCTAAATGACATTCAGCCAGAGCTACCATTATCTGAATGATTATAATTATTACTTGACAAAACAAAAAACTGCCTCCAATACATAGGGCTTCCGGTACTTCCGGATATGAATTATCATTAAGCAAAGTTGGTACTTGTTGTTGGGATTTGTAATCAGGAGTGGTCGGGAAAAAAGTGTAATGTCCCCACCTTCAGGGATATATTTACTTCTAAAAGGTTGTGAAATGGTCCTTATTACATATAAGCTTATTGTTTTGCAGTCGAAGAATAGTTCAAGTTTAGCGAAAGGTAACTTGGGTTGAAAGCAAGTATTTATAACCTTCTGGCGTTAGCGAGAGTTTTTGTAGGGACTGGTCTCGACCTGTCCGACTGAAATAAACAAAATGTATCAACAATGACGAAAACAAATCAAAATAATAGTAATAATGAAATCAATAAGAAATATTTAATCAGTGTAAGTATTCTGACTTTTGTTATTCCGATAGTTGCTTTTGCAATTGAAAGGAACGTATATCAAACATATGAAACCTTTGAATTGCTGGGTAAATGGTTCATATTTTCGGCAGTTGGACTTCGCTTGTTTTTTGCAGGCATTAAACAAGCCGCTAATCCAACATTTACAGCCAAACAGATTTTTCATATTGACGGTACAGATAGCTATCCAATACTTCGTGAATTAGGCTTTGCAAATATCTGTTTCGGGCTGGTTGGTATAATTTCTCTGTTCAAGCCAGACTGGAGAATTGTAAGTACTTTCGCAAGCGGACTGTATTATGGTATTGCCGGATTACAACATTTAATAAAGAAACCTGTTAGCAAAAACGAACAGTTTGCTTTATGGACTGATTTGCTAATTTTCATTTTACTTCTTATCTATTTTGTGATGAGAATCTAAAAACTTCATCTTCATCCAAGTCTGTTGTTTTGCAATCGCTGGATAGTGGAAGTTTAGCGAAACGTAACCTTGACTGATACCAGAAGATGAAAACTTCCAAATTTTAAAATACGGAAAGTTTGTAATTTTGATTTTGATAGATTTCATTTGAAAACAGACAATTATATTTAATAAATTTTTATATATGCTGAATACTTCTTTTCCTGACTCAAAAAGACATTACGAAATTCTGGATGGATTGCGTGGTGTAGCCGCAATTATGGTTTTATTATTCCACATTTTCGAAACATTTACAATGGGCGAACATTTGCACCAAAGGTATGTAAACCACGGATACCTAGCTGTTGATTTTTTCTATGTTCTATCCGGCTTTGTAATAGGTTATGCTTACGATGACCGTTGGGGAAGAATGACTTTGGGCAATTTTTTTAAACGACGTGTTATCAGGTTGCATCCCATGATTATTCTAGGTATGGTCATTGGTGCTTTAGGTTTTTATTTGAGCGCATCATCTGTTGCATTCCCGTTAATCGGCCATACTCCTGTTTGGAAAATGTTGTTAATGCTGGTTCTTGGCTTTACATTGTTGCCGGCACTACCATCCATGGATATCAGGGGATGGGGTGAAATGCACCCACTCGATAGCCCGGCCTGGTCGCTCTTTTACGAGTATGTGGCTAATATTCTTTATGCCCTTTTTATTCGGAAATTTTCAAATACGGTTCTGGCTGTGTTAGTATTTATATTTGGCTGTGTTTTGATCCATTTTACGGTAACAAGTCCTATCGGAGAGGTGAGTGGAGGATGGTCGTTAAATCCCGCCAATATTCGTATCGGATTTACCCGATTGTTGTACCCGTTTTTTGCCGGGTTGTTGCTTTCGCGTGTATGTAAACCGGGACAACTAAAATATGCATTTCTGTGTTGCAGTATAATGGTTATTGTAGCTCTTTCGTTTCCAAGGATAGGTGGTTCTGAGCATATCTGGTTAAATGGACTTTACGAATCGTGTACAATCGTTTTTATCTTTCCGCTGATTGTATATATGGGCGCGAGCGGAAAGGTTGAAGGGAAAAAAGCATCAAAAGTTTGTAAGTTTTTTGGCGACATTTCTTACCCTCTTTATTTGACTCATTACCCGTTAATATATTGGTTTACCGGTTGGGTGGCAGATAACCATATATCGTTAGAGAATGCCATGCCGGTTGCTATACTTGTCTTTTTCTCCTCAATAATAATAGCATATCTCAGTTTGAAACTATATGATATACCTGTACGGAAATGGCTTAGCAAACGTTTTATTGCCAATAGGTAACAAACAGGACTTCTTCTCTTTTTTCGCTCAGGTCTGCTGTTTTGCAATCAGTGGATAGCGGAAGTCTGGACCCAGTCTTTCCGGATATGCATGCTCATTAAGCAAAGCTGGTGTTTGTTGTTGGAATTTGTAATCCTTGCTGCCACATGCAGGAGAAAAGGGCTTTTTGGACATTGTGTTGATTTAATGTACTTGCCACATGATAGAATAATGACAGCATTCAGGTTGTCCATTCAGGAATATTACATTATTACAAGCATAACGACCAGATCCTTACCTATGGAAAAATGTCGACATGAATGAAAGGGAATGCTGAAGCTACCAATTATTTAAACAAGGCTAAAACTCAGAATGCATTATCCAAAATATCCGGCGTTGCAGGTGGATTCTGCGTGGCATATCCTATCGCCCGAGGTGCAAGTTAAAAAAAAAGATATAGCAGATAATTAGCTACTTAAAAACAGAAAAAGAAGAACGAAATAATGAACAACCAACGCACTAAATAATATATTTGCAAGCCCCGAAACTCAATTTGATGCTTCAACTTATAAAAGAGCTGCTTTCTTGCCTACACATGAAGACCACCCACCACTCTTTAAAACTATTTGACAAAAAATTGATAAAATAAAAGGTAAACGAATTGTAAATCATATCTTTGTAACTACAATATGAATTTTAAAAATTAAAATATAAATGGCTATAAGCAGATATGATAGCAGTTCGGCAATGGATAATTTTGAAGAATACATACGACAAGGCGAACCTAACAAAGCCGAGAAGGCTAAAGTCTGGAAAACTGCCATAGGCTTACAACAAGTTGATGGTCTAAAACCTTCTGATTATTTGATATCAACTGCCAAGCAGAATATTGAAGGCGACATTTCTATAGTTGAGGTAAAACTGCGTATAGACAGTTATTACAAGCAACACCCTGTAACAGATACAGAAAACCGCACTGAAGAAGCCGACAAAGTATCAGCACGAATTGCCGAAATGTTGAGTGAACAAACCTTTACATTTTCGCCCGCTGAATACCTTAGCATTCATAGAAGATTGTTTCAAGGTATTTATAGCCATGCGGGCAAAATGCGCGATTATAACATAACAAAACAAGAATGGGTTTTAAATGGCGAAACGGTTTTGTATGCAAGTGCCGTGAGTTTAAAAGATACTTTAGAATATTATTTTGAACAAGAAAAAAAATTTAGTTTCAAAGGTTTAAGCCAACAAGAGATAATTGAACATATTGCACATTTTATTAGCTATTTGTGGCAAATTCACATTTTTGGTGAGGGTAACACACGTACAGCTGCAATTTTTCTAATAAAATATCTTCATAAGCTAGGTTTTAAAGAAGTAAACAATGACATGTTTGCAGAACATTCCTGGTATTTTCGCAATTCATTAGTACGAGCCAACTATGAAGATTTATCCAAAGGAATTCATAAAACAGAGAAATATCTTGTTCGCTTTCTATCAAATTTATTGCTTGGTAAAAACCAATCACTGAAAAACCGAGAAATGCATGTTCAATACATTGATACTATAAAAACCGAAGTTGACACTGTAAATGACACTGTATTAAATTTAATAAAGCAAAACACGTTGATTACTTCAAATGAAATTACCCAACAATTGAAGATAAGTTTAAGTACCGCAAAGCGGAAAATAAAAGAACTTAAAGAAAGTGGAAAAATAGAACGTATCGGAAGCGATAAAACAGGACGTTGGAAAATAACATAAAACGAACACCAGCAACCAATACACGCTATGTACATTATTGGCTGACGTGCATTTAGCAGTCTTTGCTCCCACCTCATTTAACTGCTTGAAAATTGTCAGAATCCGTATTTACACAAAAATAAAGGACTTCATGCCCGGTTGTTCGCCCGCATGAAGTCCTTTGTTATTGCATCAGGATGCATTTTAATACATCCTTCCTATGATTTTATTCAGCGTTGACTATCAATTTGTGTGTATACAATTTATTGGAATGCACTTTGATATAATATACTCCTGCAGGTAAACTATGGTTTAGTATTACCGTGTTTTGTACCTTCTTGTTTAGCTTACTGTAGAGAAGTGTTCCTGCAGTATTATAAATGTCAATCTGATCAATTGGATAATTGTAGGATACAATGGTTTGTTTTCCCGGAGATGATGGATTTGGATATACTCTACCCGAATTTCCAGTTGTTGCCGTAGATGCGTCGGAAATAACGGATTTAATACTGAAATAAGCCCTGTTAGAGATTTCATTATAAGAATCGTTGGTGAAAAATACGACATAATAATCACCGTCCTTTGTTGGAATATTATCCGCCTGAAAAGTAGCAGTCCCGGAAGGTTTTCCACTCACATATATGTAATTCAACAATGGATTAATGTTGGGATTAGCTCCCTTATTGAATATTCCTAACCAGTCTTTTGCAATTCCCGGGCCATCATTGAAGGTTACCGATATCAGGTCGCCAAGATCATAACTGGGTTTATCCGTGCTAATAGTGGCTATGGTGTCACCTACCGAGAAATAAATTTCATTGCCTATGCTTGCATATCCATCATTCAGGAAATACCGTGCGAAATAATAGCCTTTCCCTAAAGATGTAAATGTTAATGTGCTATTTGCTGAAGGAATGTATTGGTAAGCTGCCGAAGTTGTATTCTGAGGATCATTTCCTATTTTATAAATTCCAATCCAGTCTTTTGCATTTGCCGGAGCATTGCTGTATGATATTTTGATGGTATCATTGGTAGCATCTGCTACTGCCAGTGTAGGTACTGATCCAACATAGAAATAGGTCCTTTCGCTGAGCTCATTATAGCCATCATTTTCGAGCAACACGGCATAATACGCGCCGGCAGCAGGCAATGACATATTCAATATGCCGGAAACCCTGGATGCACTATTTACATATGACCAGACTGTGGAGTTCACTTCCCCCGGTGTCTGTCCCGACAGATAAATCCCTACCCAGTCCTTTTCATTACCCGGACCATTGGCATAATTAACCTGAACATTCTCATTCAGGGCATACTCTTTTTTGTTGGTAAGAACCTGTGGTTTTCCCTCCATGCCTTTCTTTATTTTAAACGTAGTGGCATTCGACCATTCCGACCAGTTAAGTGCCCGGTCCCGGTGCCTGACCCGAATATAATACGTTCCGTTTAATAAAGTCTTAGCTCCTGGTGTTAGTTTGAAAATGTCAATATCTTTATTTACATCTTTTGTTTGCCATGCTTCACCATCTTTGCCATACCAATCTTCGAAATCCCTGATATTATCAATTGTGAGTGTTGAAAAGTCAGCACTTTGAGAAATCTGAAATTGAGTAGAGTTGTATCGTTCATTTGAAGGTGTAGAGTAAGGAGTACTGATAAATGTGTATGGCAATTCAATACTATCATTGATTACATTTTGAATAGCAGGTGTAGCCGGTACAGCGAGATTCCTTCTTACATAAAAGCTATCGATTAAGGTACTTTCTTCCCATACAAACTTATCCAGATTTCCCCAATCATTGATTTTGGTGGTATAACCCACTGAATAGGAATACACTTTTGCTTCATCCGTTACATGATCTATTTCTAAAATTTGATATGCCCAACGGGGAATAGTCTTTTGTACATCATCATAGTCCTTTTCGGTTGACATGCCCCAGTATTGATCCCAGGCTGTTCCCCCTGAGATAATGTTATATACCGGTTTGTTTTTATCTTGCCCCCTTGCATACAAATGATGATGCGCTCCGATATTCATAAACATCTTGGGTGACGTAATTAAAAGAGGGTAAGCAGTATTCCTGATCCAGGTCGAGATATCACCCACGTACTGCTCTGCCTGATAGGGCCTGTGAGCTACCGAGACAATCCATTTTACAGTCGGGTCGGCATTTGAAGCTGTTACTACACGCTTCAGCCAGTTAAACTGATCGGCGTATTCACCGGTCGATGCATCGGTAAATAAATTAATTACCAGTAAATTACCTGCCTGGTAAGCATAATAATCTTTCGTACCCGATGCAACTTTATATTGCAATGAATCGTAGTGAAAATGATTGTAATAGGCATCAAGTTTTAAAGTGCCATAGGTTTCATGATTCCCGATTACTGTCGAGATGCCCAGATAGGGTGATATGTATCTGTTCTTTTTAAAATGTACATTTTCATAATGATCCAGTGTACCTACGTCGACCTGGTCGCCATTCATAATAACCGATGATATGACATCCTGAATGGGAGCTCCATATTTTTTTTCAATGAATCTTTTTGCTTTTACTTCCAGGGTATCGAATCGGGGTTCATCTTTCAATTGATTATCTCCCAGAATTAAAAAACGGGTTTTGCCATTGTTAGCCGATTCACCCGGTGATGGATAGGTCCTGAAATTATAGACCGGCGATTCATAACCTGTAATATCCGTAATTTTGTAGTAATACTTCGTGTTTGCTGTAAGATTTGTCAGATGGGCGGTACTGTACAGATAATTGTTATCGTATCCATTATCGGTCCAGGTTTGAGTAATAATACTTTTTACCTGATCCATACTTGAAGGAGAAGTTCCATATCGTATTGTAAAGTTTTTTTCTATATCCGATTTCCAGTTAATCCAGACAGAAGTTGATGTTGGAACTTCTAAATAAGGTTCCCTGACTGTAGCTTGTATGCCGATTACAAGATTTACAAATAAATAAAGCAGTAAAAATTTTCTTTTCATATTCAATTCTTTTTTTTTACAAAAGTATGATTCTGTGATTTATTTTGAATGACAACTCAATGAATAAAGTATTTCGTTTCTATTAACAAAAGGTCATATTCTAAAGGTTGAAACGGGGTGTTTCACGAAAAACAGTCATTGTCAGGTTGAGTTTAAACATATAATTCCCGGGTATTGTCATTCCGGTTTCTGTATACTCTGAAAGTAAAGAAATATGAAACCTTATCATTCGGCTGATCCGACTTGAGTGGGATATCATCACTAGTTTTCTAACAGAATGACGTCTATTGGACAAATAGAAAATTTATCAAACAAAGTGAGAACATTCTACTACAACGCGGGATATCATAAAAATTTCAATTTTTATTTCTTATCTAATCAACTGTGGACAAACATTTGATGGGTTAGTTTTGTTATTTATTGTACAAAAAAGTATTTTTTAAAAAATCTATCAATTAGTATAACTGGCCTATAGTCAATATTGGTCTGCAATTTATTTTTCGTTTTTCAGTCACACTCCTTTTCATTTCTAATTCTTCAGTTTTGGCTACTCTTTTTTGTAAAATAAGGTTTTCGTATGAAAACATATACTATACAAATAATTGCTAATGCTTCTGTCGGGAAAGTAAAAGGAGAAAAAAAGGACTTATCCTTTGTCCTAAAAATCTGTTGATTTTATGATCTAACCTCAAACCTGTATTTTAACTGCACTGATTTATTTGAAATGTTACCTGTTAAACCTGTTTGAATTTATTCAAAACATTTAAAGTGTATGATAAAGCAAAATAATAACATAAAAACAATCCTTATGAACGGCTGGGACCTGAAAGCCAACCAGCTGGGTGAACTTGTTATTGGAGGATGCAGTGCAGTTCATTTAAGTAATTATTATGGTACACCCCTGCATGTTGTCAATCATGAAAGTTTATATCGAACGGCTGAATCATTTCTGGACACCGTAAGATCAGATTATCCCGGTAAAACGTCAGTCCATTTTGCCTTCAAATGCAATCCTGTACCCGGAATCATCAAAATTATAAAAACAGCTGGACTAAAGGCCGAAGTAATGAGTGAATTTGAACTGTTACTGGCGCTTAAACTGGGCTATACCGGAAGAGAAATTGTAGTGAACGGACCCTATAAAACGGATAAACTAATCAGTTTGTGTATAGAAAATGACATACGATTCATAAATATTGATTCCTTGTACGAACTCGAACATCTCAATCGAATCTGCATTCATCATGGCAGAGATATGGATATCCTTTTGAGGATCAATCCTGATTACACGCCATCGGGTATGAATAAAGCTAGTGCCACAGCAGGGCGAAGCAATTCACTCTTTGGTCTGGATATGAAAGGAGGGGAAGTATGGCAGGCATTTGAACAGTTGAAAAAAATGAAGAGAATAAACTTTAAAGGATTTCACATTCATATTGGAACAGGGGTTCAGGATACAGATGATTTCAAAAGGGCTATTTTAAAACTGAAGAATTGCGTACAGATTGCTGAAGAGTTCGGACATACGGTTGAAGTAATGAATGTGGGAGGCGGTTTGGGTGTCCCGTTTTCAAGGGAGATGACTAAACTGGAATTGTTGTGGTATCAGACATTTGATCATATATCGTCCACACGTTTGCCTAACAAGGATGTATCTTTTAAAAAATTCGCTGATTCTGTCAGTAAAGGTGTGAAATCATTGTTCGACAATAAACGATACCCCGAACTTATCTTCGAGCCGGGGAGATGCATTACAAGCCAGAATCAACTGCTTCTTTTAAATGTTCATCAGATTAAAGAGCGAAAAGGAATCAGAAAATGGATCATTGCTAATGCAGGAATTGGAACTTTGACAATGCCTACTTTCTTTGAACATCATGAAATTTTTGTCTGCAATGATATCTATAGAAATACCAGTGGGAAGGCAACTCTTGCCGGACCCGGTTGTTTTGCGGCTGATGTGATTTACCGGAATATTCCAATGCCGGAAATTAACCCCGGCGAATTGATTGCCATCATGGATAGTGGGGCTTATTTTACTTCGTGGGAATCAAATTTCGGATTTCCAAAACCGGCTATTGTGTCTGTTCTTCAAGGCGAACACTCATTACTCAGAGAGAGAGAAACATTTGAGGACATGGTCTCGCTGGATATATTTTGACTTGAAAATAAACTTAATAGTGCTGGATTGAAGTTTAAAGTAAATTGGATACAATAATTAGCTGATATCCTGAGAATCATTCCTGTTTTAGCGAGCTGAGTTGATTAAATAATTTTCAATAAGCCCGGATTAAAAAGCTTCTATTATTTTACTTTATTCCTTCGCCTTTCCTCCGCATTCCCTTCGCATCCGGTTTGGTAGTAATTAGTTAATAATTAGTATATAATCAGTATATAATCAGTATATAAACTGTTTCTATTAGGAACAGTTTATATACTGATTTGTTAATATTTATAAGATAAATTATTATTTTTTTATTGCGAACCGGATGTGAACGAAAGGCGAAGGAATAGTAGTGATTAACGAAACTTTTTGTCGTCGAGGAACGAGACACAAAAAAGTTTTTATTAAGCTGCTGGTTATTTTTGGGAAGTAGCTCCGGTCTAAGAAAACGCTTTTGTGTACTTCGTACTACAAAAGGTTTTCGCATGTCCTAAAGAAGACAGCCAACTATTTAGACTCATTAAAAATATGTTTTAAAATCAAAAATCTATCCGAATTATTATTGTTAAATTAAATAAAAGTATTTATCTTTGAAGCGAAATTGAACTATGATAACGTAAAGAAACATACTTAAATTTTATCTTCAGCAAATCCAATTATGACATACAATGCTAAACAGATAAATAACAAAACAATATTCGAAATTTATTTGATTTTCAGGTTTATTATTTTCATTTCAATAATTATTATTGGAGGAATTATCATTACAAAAGTAGTCTTTAAAATAAATTTCTTACAAATTTTGTTTCTCAATTATGGAAGTGCTGTTATGAATCCACTAATAGTAATTAATTGGTTTTCAATGATATTTTTTATAATTGATGAGAAAATAAAACCTGCTTTTATTGAATTTCACGTTACAGATACCGAAATTTATATTAAAACTTACAATCCACATTCAAATAGATGGGAATCGCCATTTGTATTATTTGGGTACAAAAAACGATTAAAGGAATTGAAAATTAGTAGAACAGAATACAATAATTACACACTGACAATTGGAAAATTCGGATTCAAAAAAGAAATAAAACTTCAAAAAGCCAACGATACCGGTTTTTATGAATCATCAAACATTAATATAAGTCTGTTAGGACAAAAGAATTACACAAATCTACTCTTAGGGATTGACAGACTCAGAACTAAGATTTGTTTGAATTGAAACTACTGAAAAAAGACAAGTTGATAGTAATTATAAAATTTAAAATGAGAAAACACTTCTCCGGGATTACATAATATGGTTCGGCAGGTAAATCAAAAAAACTACAAAACAATATGATTATAGCTTCAGCACAGACAAAACCAAAACGTGGAAATGTCATAGATAATTTGAGTGATCACTATAGACTGATTAAAATTGCTTCTGATCATGGTGCCGATTTAATTGCATTTCCTGAGATGTCGATCACGGGATATGAAAGAGAAACTGCCGGTTCGCTGGCTTTTACACCGGATGATTACCGACTGGACACATTGAAACAACTCTCAAATGAACATAACATTACAATTATTGCAGGTGCACCTATAAAAATAAATTCAGATTTATATATTGGCTCATTTATCCTGCAACCGGATAGTCCGGTCAGCATTTATACGAAACAATTTCTACATACGGGAGAAGAAGAATACTTTTCATCTTCTTTTGATTATAATCCAATCATACAACTTGGAAACGAACATATTTCGCTTGCAATTTGCTTTGATATTGAAAATCCGGTTCATCCTGAAAAAGCTTGTCAATATGGATGTTCGCTTTATATCCCGAGCATTTTTTATAGCCCGGAAGGAATTTCAGAGGCTCATGATTTATTGAGTAGGTATGCCGCGAAATATTCCATGAAAATCTTATTATCCAATTACTGTGGCGAATCTTTGAATCGTCCCGCCGGAGGAGGAAGTGCTTTCTGGAATAAAGAGGGAGAATTAATTACAAGTCTTGGAATTTCGAATTCGGGACTATTAATTGCTGAAAGAAAAAATGATAGTTGGTCAGGAAAAATAATTACAGACAGATAGAAACCGGCTATTCGAGACTGTGTAAAAACTAATAAAGTTGAATAAATTACTTACGAATTGAAAGTTCAGCTATTTATTAAATAAGGTAAATAAGGTTGGGTTTTGTGGGTGAATGGTTTTCTCTTATGTAACTCCTTTATAAATACTTGAATTTCTGCATTTTAAAAGAGTTATTTTATTGGGGCTTTTTGCGTTCATATTGAGGGACTACTAAGGTTGACAAAATAAAATAAGGTTTTTAAAGAATAAAACCTTATTTTATTTTGTCAACCTCAGTAGAAATGAATCCTCACTATTTCTAAACCTTATTTCCTAATTTAAATGTTAAGTATCAATTTGATAGTATTTGTTTTTTTAAATTTTCATTTTACACAGCCTCTAAGGCTGGAGTCAATTGAAAAAATAGATTTAAAAGATGTATCTATTGAATATTTCTCCCGAATATTAGAAGTCTGTGTTGAGTTTTATGGTAGTATTCCTTTTTAACCCGGGCACTCAAAGCGTCTATACCAATACTTTTATTTATTCGAATGTTAGTTTTTTAATTTGATAAAGTAGAAATAAAAAAACAGTCAGCCCATATTTCCCATAAATTTGTGCCGTTAGAATGACCAAACAGTAAGTCCCGCATTGTCACATAAATGCCAAGATGATTATACTTAGAAGTACGAAATTTCGGCAAATTCGTTTTTTTGTTTCTTTATGATGAACATTTAAAAATCAGAAATGTTTTTTTAGGATAGATTGTTTCAACCAGTAGCATATCAGTAAATACTAGTTTCAAAGAAAAATGTTTTTGAAGCCAGCCTTTGAATGTAGAATTTTGTTCAACACACACATTATGGGCAGTTGGTTTGACCTATGTATTCAGAGATTAGTTTGTACAACTAAGGCTGGTCAAAGGAATGTTCTGATCATTAGAACTCACTAAATATTAATTACCCCACTAATTTAAATTGTACCAAAAATGGAGACTAAAAAGAAACAAATAATCAAATTCGGTGAAGATGTGGATGGATATACCATTCCGGTTTTAAACGAACGGGAAATACGGGCTGCCGCAGGAATATTGTTTCTGGCGACCTTTACTTCATTAATGTTCATACTGTTTAAAGGTGATTTTATTCCGATAAAGTATGTAATAACATTTTTCCTCACAGATTTTTTGATACGGGTTTTTATTAATCCTAAATATTCGCCTACTCTGATTTTTGCTCGTTTAATTGTTCAAAATCAAACACCCGAATATGTTGGTGCAGCCCAAAAGAAGTTTGCCTGGATAATAGGTGTCGTATTATCGGCTACCATGTTTTTCTTTTTTGTGATCATAAATGCATTTAGCGCAATTACAGGTATTATCTGTCTGATCTGCCTGATATTCCTGTTTTTTGAATCGGTATTTGGAATTTGTTTAGGATGTCTGTTTTATCCACTCTTCTTTAAAGATAAAGTACAATACTGTCCGGGTGAAGTGTGCGATGTAAAACAGAAACAGGATATTCAAAAAACGTCTTTAAGTCAATTTATTGTTTTGCTGGCCTTTATAGCGTTCAGTTTTCTTACAGTTTATGTATTGGGTAACAGATTCAGCGAGAAACCTCACGCCTTGTTTGGAAATCAAAGTACGGAGCAAATCAAATAAAGAATAGAATGAGCGCAAAGGGAGTGAGTTACAGCATCTATCGGGCTATTCGAAGTGGGAGATTACATCGACTAATTAAAAGGAAATCAATAATCTAAAAAACAAAACAAGTATGAAAAAAGTATGGTTATGTGTCCTGGCTATATTAGCTTTAACAAGCAGTTGTAAAAAAATTCCGATTGAAAAAGGAGAGAAATGTTCAGTAAGAGTTTCAGATATTGAGTTTACAAAATCGCTGAATGGTGCAAAATCTACAGCAACCGTTGAAGGTGATAAGTTGATACTCATAAGCAACGCTAAATGTGATAATTTTAATGACCCGGATGGTAAATTGTCTAACAGTACCGCGCCGGTTTTACTGACAAAAATTGACAATACAAAACCGTTTACATTTAAAGCTAAAGTTACTCCTACATTTATTGAAACGTATGATGCCGGAACAATGTATATTTATATAAATAAAAAATGGTGGTTAAAATTTGCATTCGAGAGAGATGAACGTAAACGGACCCGGGCAGTAACAGTCAGAACGATCGATACGTCGGACGATAACAACCATGATGTAATCAACAGCCCGGGTACATACATGAAAATTTCTTCGG
>Ga0302286_10000391_pt1 | contig 36276 bp, 36 predicted proteins | sample III_Fen_E2_3_FD_198765 | JGI IMG/M metagenome (GOLD analysis project Ga0302286, IMG submission 198765) | Peat permafrost microbial communities from Stordalen Mire near Abisko, Sweden - III_Fen_E2_3 | ecosystem: Environmental > Terrestrial > Soil > Wetlands > Permafrost | place: Sweden: Abisko...
CTGTTCCTTAGTCACATCATTGGTACTATTCAATACACTCAAACCATTCCCACGAGGCACCACTACCCATTTATCATTGTTCTGGGTCACCACCACTTTCCCGGTGAACTTATTTGCGGCTCCTGATAGTTCATATGATGTCCAGGCTCCGTCGGGCTTTAGCATCGAAAGTCCTTTGGCAACTCCGGTATTACTCACCCAAAGGTTCCCTTTGGAGTCAAAATTCATTCCGCCAATTCGCACATAAGGAGCCGTAGGATTAGAAGGAAGTTGCGTTTGTAATGAACTGTTATAATTATCATATCGCTTCACAAACGTTTTGGCATTGAATTCCAAAACACCTCCACCCCATGAACCAGCAAAAACATGATCTGCATTATTCGGATCAACAGCAACACAAACAACATCTCTAAAATCGTTCGTATTTGTGAAATTTTTGCTGTCAAAAACCGACCACTCCCCATCACGGTTAAGTTGAAACTTTGGTGCAGACCACAAATTTCCCCACGACTCGTCTCGGCCTCCCGATGCAATCCATAAATCCGAACCATTCGTGATCATTGAAAATATTTTATTATCGACAGGCCCTTGAGGTGCAATTCGTTCCGCCGTTGTTCCATACCTGACCAATCCATTATCATAAGCGATCCAAAGTACATTCTGGCTATCAATTACCGCACAACGCGATTGTACAACCGTTCCGTTATATCCGGAAAGAGGATATTTGGCCACATAATTTACCTTTTCGAACTTATCGTTATACACGAAAATTTCTTCCCGACTTGAAAAAACGATGTAATTTCCGTTTGTTGTGATATCCGAAGAATACTTAACATCAGGCAAAAAGGAACTCCAGACACCATTTTCAAACTGGTACAATTCATCACCGGCCCAAGCGTCGTTAGGAGTATTATAATTAGCAATAATCTTACCCTTAAAATATTCTATCTTATTGAATTTTTGGTCGAAATGAGGAAGTCCGGTTTGTCGTATCCAGCTATTGTAATTCTGAAGATTAGGATTGGAAGCCTGAGCCTTATAAATTCCAGTTGAAGTAGCTGCATACAAATAAGAACCATCAGTAGCCATATCCAGAACATTAAGATATGCCCCCTCCTGTCCAATAATATAGCTATCCTTTATTTCTTTCCGATCCAGATTAATTACCACAATTCCGAATCCACAGGAAAGGTAGGCAAGGTTCCCCGAAAACATCACATTATTAATTGATTTACTGGCCGAAAGCTGTTTGCGCTTGATATCAGAAAGGTTGTAGATTTTATTTCCAATCAGCAGATCAATATTCGCATTTTTATAGGCTATCAATAGAACATCATTTTCCTTACTATAAGCCACCCGCTGAACACCAACATCAGAAAGCCCGCTCATATTGGTTAACTTCTGTATACTGTTATCGGTCTTACTGTAGGAAAACAATCCCCCATCGGTAACACAATAAATCGTATTTCCGGCATCAACAACATTCTTTGCGCTGCCATACGACTGGTAATCGGTCCATTCGCCAATTGCAGGCTGAGAATATACATGCAACACTGCAACAGCTACAAGAACAACAAGAAACAGAAATCTACGATAATTCATTCGGGTTATAATTGAGTTAAATGCTCCACTAATTTCTGAACAGCTCTTCCCCGGTGACTAATCTTATTCTTTTCGTCCATTGACATTTCGGCGAAACTACGATCCGACTCTATAGGTTGAAAAATAGGATCATAGCCAAATCCGGCAGTTCCTCTTCGTTCGCATAAGATATGTCCATCGACAATTCCTTCGAATTGCAATTCGCGGCCATCAATAACCAGAGATATTACAGTTCTAAAACGAGCCTTTCGGTTTTTTATTTCGTGCATCTGTTCCAATACCAGACTCATGTTATTCTCGGAACTACGTTCTGCTCCGGCATAACGTGCCGAATATACGCCGGGAGCTCCATTCAGAGCTTCAACCTCAAGACCGGTATCATCGGCAAAACAGCTCACCCCATACTTGTTATAGATGTAAAAAGCCTTCTGAGAAGCATTACCTTCAAGAGTATCCTGATCTTCAGGAATATCATCTAAACAATTAATATCATCTAAACAAAGCAACTCAATCGAGTCGTTAAGCAAACGCTGTATTTCCTGAAGTTTATGCTTATTGTTTGTTGCAAATACAAGCTTCATGTGTCCGTAAAATTATTTCCAGAGATTACCGGAAAGTTCGAAATCGTTAAAAAAGTCCATTAATCTGAGCATCAATACGATCAATGATGCTACTCAAATCTTCCGGGTTATTTTGAAAATCAATACGATCAACATCAATTATTAATAGCTTGCCAGCTTTATACCGGTTCACCCAGGCTTCATAACGTTCGTTCAACTGTTTCAGATAGTCGATACGAATGGAGCTTTCATAATCCCTTCCACGTTTCTGTATCTGGTTTACCAAAGTTGGTACCGATGCCCTTAAATAAATCAAGAGATCAGGAGCCTGAACCAGACGGGTCATCATTTGGAAAAGCGAAGTGTAATTATTAAAGTCGCGGGTAGTCATTAAGCCCATAGCATGTAAGTTCGGGGCAAATATTTCAGCATCCTCATAAATGGTACGATCCTGAATTACCGTGTCCGAGGAACTACGGATGTCAACAACTTGCTTGAACCTGCTATTCAGGAAATAAATCTGAAGGTTGAACGACCAACGTTGCATATCTTCATAGAAGTCATTCAGGTAAGGATTTTCATCCACATCCTCAAAATGAGGTATCCATCGATAATGTTTGGAGAGTAGTTCTGTAAGGGTCGTTTTACCGGCACCAATATTTCCAGCTAAAGCAATATGCATCTTGTAAATCTTTAAAGTTCAAACTAAAATACAAAATCAGATCAAATGTATAAAGGTAAAAGACAAAAGACTAGCGTTTAGTCAAAAGATTTTCCCAGCCCGAATTTAATCAGAGAGACTTATTTAACTCTATCAACTGGTCGATATACAAACGATCGTTTGATAAGCGGGGAATCTTATTTTGTCCTCCGGTTTTACCCCGGGTTTTCATCCACTCATAAAACAAACCTTTCTTCGCCACGATCACATGAGGCATCTCTAGGCTCAGACTTTTATGACGTTTGGCTTCGTAATCAGAATTTATTGTTTTCAAGGCTTCATCGAATACCTGCATAAAATGGTCTAAATCGTTAGGCTCTTTCTCAAATTCAAGAACCCACTCGTGAGCGCCCTTTTGTCCTTCCTTCATATAAATAGGAGCACCTGTATATTCAGAAATAATGGCTTCGGTTCGTTCGCAGGCAATTTGAAAAGCTTTTTCTACATTGTCAATAATTACCTCCTCGCCAAACGCATTAATAAAATGTCTGGTTCTGCCTGAAATCACAAATTTAAATGGATATTTCGTGGTAAAGCGAATGGTATCCCCAATCAGATAGCGCCAGAGACCGCCATTGGTAGAAATTACCATAGCATATTCACGCCCGACCTCAACATCCATTAACGAAATAGCATTCAGATTATTGGCACGGAACTCGTCCATCGGAATAAATTCATAAAAGATACCATAATCGAGCATTAGCAACATGTCCCGTTTATCGGGTTCATCCTGAATACCAAAAAATCCCTCCGAAGCATTATAGGTCTCCATGTAATGCATTCGCTCACTGGGAAATAGCTTTTCGTACTGTTCTCGGTATGGATCGAATTTAACGCCGCCATGTGTAAACACTTCCAGATTAGGCCAAACTTCCAGAATATTACTTTTCCCGGTCACTTCGAGAACCCTTTTCATCAAAACCAGATACCAGGAAGGTACTCCGGCAAACGAAGTCACATTTTCGTTAAGCGAATGCTGAATAATCTTTTCGATCTTTTCTTCAAACTCTTCGAGTAGCGAGATTTCGGTAGAAGGAGTTCGGTAGAAATCTGTCCAAAATGGAATATTCTCTATTAAGATCGCAGAGAGATCGCCATAATAGCAGTTATTGTTGTAATTGTTCATTTTATGACTTCCGCCAAGTGTAAGTGCTTTTCCTGAAAGAATACCCGAATTCGGATAGTTCTTCAGATAAATAGCCAGCACATCGCGACCGCCACGAATATGAACATCTTCGAGTGAATCTTTACTCACCGGAATAAATTTACTTTTTTCGTTGGTCGTTCCAGATGATTTTGCAAACCACCGGGTTTCTCCTGGCCACAAAAGATTTTTCTCACCCAACATCATCCGTTCGACAGTTGGTTTAATGTCGGCATATCCCTGAATTGGGACGCGTTCCTGAAACTCTTTTTCAGAAGAAATAGATTTGAAATTGTATTTTAATCCAAATTCAGTGTTTGACGCCTTCGATAAAAGATCAGTAAGCACTTCTCGTTGGACTTCATGCGGGTGCTTTTTGAACAGATCAATTTGGTATATTCGTTTAAAGTTGACCCAATTAATGATTGAATTGATAACAGGCATGGAATTCGGTTTTCTTGTGGTCAAATTTATTAAAAATTCTGACTTTTGTTGGTATCATTGGTTCTGCGAAACAAACAGAACCTTATAAAAACAGTTACATACTGCTAAACAATACATTAATCGAACATTTAAAAACCAACAATACGCATCCATTTCTGGCAATCGATAAGCTTAATCATATTTTTCTTACTTTTACTTTTGTTTTGGAAATTATCACAAACTGATATTTATGAACTATATTGATCTGGTTCTGGGCATATTCCTTATTATTGCAGCGATTCAAGGATTCCGAAAAGGTTTAATTGTTGGACTGGCATCACTTGCGGCTCTGGTTCTGGGAATTTGGGGCGCCATCAAGTTTTCGGACTGGACTTCTGGTTTTATCACCGACATTACCGGATCTAAATCAGGTGGTGTAGTTACCATCGCATTCATTGTTACCTTTATTGTTATCGTCATCCTTATTCATATTCTGGGGAAACTACTCGAAAAAGCAGCAAAAGCAGTAGCTCTCGGTTTTATCGATCGTTTGGGAGGAATCATTTTTGGAATGCTGAAATTTGCGGTAATCCTAAGCATCTTTCTTCTCCTGTTTGATCCAATTGACGAAAATGTACATATTCTTCCGGCAAAGCAGAAGGCAGAATCAAAGATTTACTCACCAATGAAACAACTGGTTCCTACGATATTCCCGTTTATCAAATTCTGGAAAACGGATAAAGAAACCAAAACAGACGACAAGGCCGAAAGCTCCAATGCTCCCATAAAAAAAACCTAATATAGGATTAAAGTCTTGTCAACTTAAGACTAAACATATCAGAAAATTCTATTTGAATAACATACAGCACCAATAAGTGCTGATTTTTTCCCACGATAAACCTTTGATTTTATATCTTTGGCACAATTTTCAGCCACAGAATTGATCTCTGAAAATGAAAATCTCCGATCATTGGATTATTGGGGTACAACGAAAATTAACTTAGAATTAAAGACAATGAATTTTGTTGAAGAATTACAATGGAGAGGCATGATCCACGACATGATGCCTGGAACAAAAGAACAACTTGATAAGGAATTAACTTCGGCTTATGTTGGTATTGATCCAACAGCCGATTCACTTCATATTGGTCATCTGGTAAGCGTGATGATGTTGAAACATTTTCAGATTGCCGGTCATAAACCTTTTGCTTTAGTTGGCGGAGCTACCGGAATGATCGGTGACCCTTCCGGAAAATCACAGGAGCGTAATTTACTGGACGAACCGACTTTACGCCACAATCAGGAATGCATCAAAAAACAGCTATCCAAATTTCTGGATTTTGAATCGGATGCGCCCAATGCTGCCGAATTGGTCAACAATTACGACTGGATGAAAGAATTCAGCTTCCTGAATTTCATTCGCGACATTGGCAAACACATCACGGTAAATTACATGATGTCGAAAGACTCGGTAAAAAAACGATTCGACTCAGACAGCGGTGCTGGGATGTCGTTCACCGAATTTACCTACCAATTGGTTCAGGGAACAGACTTTCTCCACTTGTATCAGACTAAAAATGTAAAGCTACAAATGGGAGGATCGGATCAATGGGGAAACATTACCACCGGAACCGAATTAATCCGCAGAAAAACCGGAGGCGAAGCTTTTGCTTTAACCTGTCCGCTTATTAAAAAGGCTGACGGAACGAAATTCGGGAAAACAGAATCCGGGAATGTATGGCTTGATCCAAAATTAACCTCTCCTTATAAATTCTACCAGTTCTGGTTAAACACTTCTGACGAAGATGCAGATCGTTACATTAAAATCTTCACCTTGCTTTCACAAGAAGAAATTGAAGAACTTTCGGTCAAACATGCTGAAGCGCCACATTTACGCCTGTTGCAAAAGAAACTGGCCGAAGAAGTAACCGTAATGGTACACTCTCGCGAGGATTTCAACACTGCCGTTGAAGCGTCTCAAATTCTTTTCGGACAAGGAACTGCTGAATTGCTTAACAAGTTGGATGAAGAAACCTTCCTTTCGGTTTTTGAAGGAGTTCCTCAATTTAAAATTTCAAAAACAGAACTTGAAGCAGGCATTAAAGTTAGCGACTTACTGGCCGAGAAATCTTCGGTATTCCCATCCAAAGGAGAACTTCGTCGTACGGTTCAGGCAAATGGATTAAGCATTAATAAAGATAAAGTAGCCGACGCTGAAGCAACAATTAAATGTGATTTACTAATTGCGGGCAAATACCTGTTGGTTCAAAAGGGTAAAAAGAATTATTTTCTGCTAATCGCTCAATAAGATCGTTATTATTTCCAGTTTGCTATAATAAAGTACAACAATGTCTCGTTAAAACATCGACTAAAGGCCATTCTATGACAAACTTTTTTGATAATCAGAATCTTCTTGAAATTATATGGAAATGGAAGAAACATTTGATTGTGGTTGGTATTCTTGCAATTGTATGTTCCACAATATTTTCCTCTTCATTATTCATTCAGCCTAAGTATAAGTCAATCGCCCGAATCTACCCAAGTAACAACATTTATGTGTTCAGTGATGAATCACAAAGTGAACAGCTACTTGAATTTGCAAATTCGCAGGATATTAAACTTCGGATTTTTGATGCGTTCAACCTAAGCGAAGCATATCGTATCAATAAGCAGGATCCGTTATACATGACCTATATGTTAAATAAATACAATGACAATGTATCGGCCAAGAAAACCGAATACGAAGCTATTGAAATTCAAGTATTAGATACTGATCCACGAAGAGCATGTGCAATGTGCGACTCAATCATTTCTTTTATCGATCAGAAAATACGGGAATTGCACAGCATAAAATATCGCGAGGTGGTGACAATTGCGAAAAAAGACCTTAAAAAGATTAATCATGAAATTGATTCGATAGATACTAACCTAAACGAGCTCCGCAAAAATTATCGAATTCTGGACTACGAATTGCAAGCAAAAGAAATTACAAAAGGAATGGTGAACGTTCTGGTTGAGCAGAAGAAAAATACAGTTGGAGGAAAGGAACTTGATAAGTGGATGAAAGATCTTTCGGAAAAAGGAGGGGAATACACCATATTAAACAGCCAAATTAAAGGTTTAATACACGAACGGGATTCGGTCAAAAAAATGTATGACTGGTCGTTAAGTAACGCAAACAAAAAGATTGTTTACGCTCAGCCTATTCAGAATCCAATTGTCTCCGACAAAAAAGCATATCCGGTTCGTTGGTTGATCGTGCTGGTATCAACTTTTGCAGCTTTATTTTCTGCATTGCTGGTAATCCTGCTTCTCGAAAACAAAAAAACCGTTTAACCCGTGTATTCGGCAAGGATAAAAGTTGTCCTTTTCTACCTATTTTCAGCATTGTTTATTCTGCTGAATGCATTCTTTTTGGTACAAAAAGACTCGATGGTTATCAATGCATTACCATTCGTTTTCGTAGTAATACTATTAGCCATTTTTGCATTCGACAAACTTTTATATCTGGTTATATTCTTCACCCCAGTGTCGCTTCCTTTAAAAGAGTTGATGCCGGGACTCTCATTCGACATGTTTTTGCCAACAGAGCCTTTACTCTTTGGCATCCTACTCATTTTCATCCTAAAATGCTGTGCAGAAGGGAAATTTGATCGAACGATACTCACTCATCCAATTTCACTTACAATTTACTTCAGTTTACTTTGGATGTTAGTGACAAGCCTGACCAGCACGATGCCTATTGTATCCTTTAAGTTTTTGCTTTCCCGAATCTGGTTTATTGTAGGATTTTATTTGCTTACGGCCAAGCTTTTTGAATCGAATAAGAATATTGAGAAATTTATTTGGCTATACACACTTCCTTTGCTAATCGTAATTTTCTATACTACCAACCGCCATCTGGGATATGGCCTCTGGGATAAACAAGCTGCGAACTTTGTTCCAAATCCATTCTACAATGACCATACAGCCTATGGCGCTGCAATTGCAATGTATTTGCCATTTTTAGTGAGTTTCTCATTTACCAAAATGTATACTCCAGGGGTTCGTAATCTGGCTCGGATTGTATTGGGGATAGTCCTCATGGGACTCATTCTTTCGTATGCAAGAGCAGCCTGGCTAAGTGTTTGTGCAGCATTGGGTGTATGGACGATGATGCGTCTAAAAATCAGGTTCAAACCCGTTTTTATTGCATTTTTAATTAGCCTTTCTCTGGTTTTCGTCTTTCAAAAACAACTGTTGATGTACCTCGAACGAAACAATACGGAATCATCAGCAAATCTGGCAGACCACATATCATCCATGTCAAATATCTCATCCGACGCCTCAAATCTTGAACGTATTAATCGATGGAGCTGTGCAATCCGGATGTTTGAGGATAAACCATTTTTCGGCTGGGGTCCTGGAACTTACATGTTCAACTACGCTCCATATCAGTTAACTGCCAACCGGACAATTATCAGTACCAATTCTGCTGACGGAGGAAACGCCCACAGCGAATATCTGGGGCCAATGGCCGAATCAGGATTTCTGGGACTGATTGCCGTTCTACTACTCATGACTGTTGTAATTTACACTGCGGTTCACGCATATAGCAGAGCAACTGACAAACGATTAAAGACAATCATCATGAGTGCCTTGCTCGGATTAATCACCTACTATGTCCACGGTGTCATGAATAACTTTCTGGATACCGACAAACTATCTGTTCCGTTTTGGGGCTTCACAGCAATCATTGTTGCAGCCGATATCTATACCAGAAAGGGAACGGAGATTAAAGCTCTTTCCGGAGAATAGACACAAAAAAATGGCCTGCATATGCAAGCCATTTCGAACTAGAATAAAATTCTGTTTATTTCTTTACACGTTCATTGTAAGAACGATCGCGGGTATCAATTTTGACAATATCGTTATCGTTGATAAACATCGGAACCATAACTTCAGCACCAGTTTCAAGAGTCGCAGGTTTTAGCGCATTTGAACTGGCGGTATTCCCTTTATCTCCTTCAGGAGTTGAAACCACCAATAATTCAACAAAAGCAGGAAGTTCAACAGTAAGAGGAGTTTCAGTTTCAGCATGGACGTTAACTTCCACAATCTGACCTTCTTTCATCAGATCAGCATTTTCCACCATGTCAACACCAATAGTTATCTGCTCAAAAGTTTCGGCATGCATGAAATTGAAGCCAGCTTCATCCTGATACAAATATTGATATGGACGACGTTCAACACGAACGACATCAATCCGAACACCTGCACTAAAGGTATTTTCAATGGTTCTTCCAGTTTTGATATTCTTGATTTTCGTTCGCACGAAAGCCGGACCTTTTCCAGGCTTAACATGTTGAAAAGAAACGATTTGAAACAACTGACCGTTGAGTTCAATCGTCATACCATTTTTGATATCTGCAGTAGTAATAGCCATATAAATTGTTTAGAAAAATTTCAAATCGGCTGCAAAAATAGAGAAATATTGTTGATTTTTAATTTTTAGAACTAAAATTCAGCAATTCAGCGTAAAAAAACATTGTTGAATATTAAATAGTTGTAGATTTGAAGCCATGAGGACAATCTTTAGATATCTATTAAAAGTTTTAGGTTGGATAGTAATGATCCCGGTATATTTCTACAAATATGCCATTTCGCCACTCACCTCACCATCATGCCGCCATACTCCAACCTGCTCCCAATATGCCATCGATGCCGTTCGAATTCATGGTCCGTTTAAAGGATTCTGGCTTGGCACCAAGAGAATACTGAAGTGTCATCCCTGGGGAACTCATGGATATGACCCCGTGCCACAAAAAAAAGAAAAGAAAAACAGGCAATCGAAACAATAGATTACCTTTCATCCCGGATGGACAATTATTGACAAATAATGACCTTTCGATTTAGGAATTCGAACTATCTTTGAATGAAAATGTTTATACTACTTCAAATTCATTTTTAAAGTTTATGAAAAAATACGTTTTCCTACTTACGGTTATTCTTTTCGCCTGTCAACCCGGAATCAAAAAAGAAGCAGGGAATATGGTTTCAGTTAGCATAACACCTCAAAAATATTTTGTTGATCAGATTTCCGGAGGACTCTTACAAGTTAACGTACTGGTTCCCCCAGGATCCAGTCCCCATAATTACACAGTACTTCCGAGCCAGATGAAATCACTGGCAGCATCAAAAGTATGGCTGCAAATCGGGCTGCTAACTTTCGAAGAAGTCTGGAAAGATAAGTTTGCAGAAATGAATAAGGGACTTTCGTTGATTAACTGTTCCGAGGGTATTGTTCCAATTCTGGGCAGTAAATGTGAAGAAGAAGGTCACGATCATGAACACGAACACGAACATCATGAAGCTGTTGATCCTCATATATGGGCAGCTCCGGCCGAAGCTAAGATCATGGTACAAAGAACCTATGAGGCTTTAAAAACAGCATTCCCGGAACATGCTTCTGTATTTGAAGCCAACTATGCCAAACTGATTGCAAAAATCGATTCATTGTCCGCACAAATTGAACAAAAACTAGCTCCGGTAACCAACCGTGGAATACTTATTTTCCACCCAACATTGGGCTATTATGCACGCCAGTTTAAGCTGGAACAGATTCCGCTTGAACTTGACGGGAAAGAACCTTCCCCAAAACACATGAAAGAAATTGTAGACATTGCAAAAAAACAAAATATCCAGATCGTTTTCATTCAAAAAGAATTTGACTCGGAAAATGCACTACAGCTTTCACGGGAAATCAACGGACAAGTTGTTTCCATCGATCCGCTTGATTACAATTGGGAAAAACAGTTGCTCGACATTACCGAAAAAATTGCAGCCGGAAAATGAAAAAACTGCTCGAAATAAAGAACCTGTCTGCAGGATACGACAACAACATTGTTCTTGAAGATATCTCAATGGAGGTATTTGCAGGTGATTTTATTGGCGTTATCGGCCCCAATGGCGGAGGAAAAACCACCTTGATAAAAACTATTCTGGGACTAATCAAGCCGACTTCCGGAGAGTTGATCATGCATACCAGCAAAACTAATATTGGTTACTTGCCACAGGTAAACCAGATCGACAAACGGTTTCCAATTTCTGTATTTGATGTGGTGAGGTCGGGTAAAGCGAAAACTTCTATTTTTTCATCATTCCATAAAAATACGGAAGAAAAGGAGAAAGCAGAATCATTACTCGATGAAATGGGTATTTTAGCTATTCGGCACAAATCGATTGGCGAACTTTCAGGAGGACAAATGCAGCGGGTTTTTCTATGCCGCGCCCTGATGAACCAACCCGAACTGCTGGTACTCGACGAACCTAGCACTTATGTCGATAATAACTTTGAAGGAGAGTTGTACCTCAAGTTAAAAGAACTGAATGAGCAAATGGCTATTATACTGATTTCACATGACGTTGGAACCATCTCCTTTTTCGTAAAAACAATTGCCTGTGTAAACCGGAATCTGCACTATCATCCGAGCAACATCATTACTGAAGAGCAGCTTACTTCGTACAACTGCCCGCTACAGATTATAACTCACGGAAACATTCCGCATACTGTACTGAAGTTACACGACGAACACGAACACCATGGACATATTCATTGAGCTATTTTCATACGATTTTTTTGTCAACGCTTTTCTGGCCTCTGTGCTGGCAGCAATTTCCTGCGGAATTATAGGCACCTACATTGTTTCGCGACGAATTGTTTTTATTAGCGGAGGCATAACCCATGCATCATTCGGTGGAATTGGGATGGGCTATTACATGGGCATAAATCCCTTATTGGGAGCTGCTATTTTCTCTATTCTATCCGGAATGGGCATTCAGCTATTCAGTAGTAAAGGAAAGGTTCGAGAAGACTCTTCTATTGCGATCTGGTGGTCGCTTGGCATGGCTATCGGAATTATCTTTGTGTACCTGACTCCCGGTTACGCCCCCAACCTGATGAGCTATCTGTTTGGGAGTATCCTGACCGTATCTACCGGCGAACTTTGGTTGATGCTTGCCTTATCAATCCTGATCATTTCGTTTTTCACCTTCTTCTACCGAACCATTCTATATATCTCTTTCGATGAAGACTTTGCAAAAACATCAGACTTACCCGTTGACCGGTTCAACTACCTGCTAATGATCCTGATTTCACTAACCATTGTCTTAAACATCCGGGTGGTGGGAATTATCCTGATCCTATCGTTACTAACGATTCCACAAGCAACAGCAAATGTTCTTACCCGTGAATTTGGCAAGATGATGTTCTATTCCGTTGGATTCGCTTTTCTGGCATCGTTCATTGGCTTATTAATTTCCTATTTTGCCGACATTCCTTCCGGAGCGACCATTATTTTCACACAGGTAATCCTGTTTGGATTGGTAAAACTCCTCGCCTTTTCATTTAAGATTGGACAAAAAGCACCGTAGTATGCAGAGGATAATCTTCGTCACCTGCACCCATTGCAAAAAAACATGGGAGATAAGCCTGCTGGAACGCTCATGCAGCAACTGTTTTTCCTGTACTGGCTGCGAAGCATATATCTGTCCCGAATGCCGTTACGAAATCGTGGTTACGCCACCCAGACCAATTAAAAAATCTGCTTCGAATACCAGTATTGATTAAACAACAAAACCCCACTACAATAAAGCAATGAGGTTTTCTATATCTTTTTAAACTTGCGTTAAACCAGCCGGTTTGTTTCGGTATCAGGGAAAACCAACCAGGGGGTAAACGTTTTGGCTTCTTCAAAATCCATTTGAGCATACGACATGATAATCACCACATCCCCAACAGCCACTTTACGGGCAGCAGGACCATTCAAACAAATGATGCCGGTTCCACGCTGACCTTTGATAACATAGGTTTCAAGACGTTCACCATTATTGATGTTCACCACCTGTACCTTTTCGTTCTCAATCAAATTGGCAGCATCCATCAGATCCTGATCAACGGTAATACTTCCGACATACTGTAAATTGGCCTCTGTTACAGTTACTTTATGTATCTTCGATTTACAAACTTCAATGACCATATTCTATTTTTGAGTGAATTTCATTTATTAACAAGTTCAACGTGACTTAAGTTTAATACTCTAGTTCACTTTAGGCACTATATATAAATTGTCGATCAATCGTATTTGTCCGCACTGAACAGCAACACACCCAACTTTTCCGCCCTGATCACCCCACTCCTTAACCGGAAGAAGAGTCGTTTCATGAACAATTTCAAAATACTCCGTTTCGAGGTATTCGTTTTCGTTGATACGATCAGTAACCCAACGGCACAGCTCTTCTACGGACAACTTGTCTGTTTGGTTTGCAGCTTCAAATAAAGTTGATGAAATACAAACGGCAGCTTTACGTTGTTCAGGACTAAGCAGCATATTGCGTGAGCTCATCGCCAACCCATCTGGTTCGCGAATAATCGGACAAGAAACGATTTCAACAGGGAGATCTAACTTAGTGACCATTGCACGAATAATAGCCAATTGCTGAAAATCTTTTTGACCAAAAAATGCTTTGTCCGGAAGAACAATATCAAACAATCGGCTTACCACCTGCGCTACTCCATTAAAATGGCCTAGTCTGAATTTTCCTTCCATTACCTGCTCCAGCGATCCAAAATTGAACTGTCGGGTATCGGGTTCCGGATAGACTTCATCAACTTCAGGAGCAAAAATGATTTGGCAGGGACTTGAGGTTAAAAAATCAACATCTTTCTGCAAATCACGCGGATAGCGATCCAGATCTTTTTTGTCGTTAAACTGTGTAGGGTTTACAAAGATGCTAACCATTACAAAATCCGATTCCTGACCGGCTTTTTCGACCAACGAAAAGTGACCTTTGTGTAATGCTCCCATCGTGGGAACAAAACCGATACTTAATCCCTCTCTGCGTTTTTCAGCCAGTATCGGTTGAAGTTCTTTTATATGCTTTATTACCTGCATTTTGGATAAAAATGAGCGTGCAAAGTAAATAAATAATTCAACACGAATGCAAGCTGTTTTTTATCAAAAATAAAAAGTCTTCAACTTCCGGAGCTCGTGCTTACCCTAAAAACACAGGTTGTCAACAGTTTAAAGTACATCCAAATTCAAAGCACCAATGTATACATTTAACACAAAGTCCTTATTTATTAATGTTTTTTAAGATCACGCTAAATGTCTGGAATTGAATATTGCTGATATTTTACTACTTTTGCACAATTAAACTCAGGTGATATAAATGGAAAAGAAAAAAGTCTTATTTATTTCTTCGGAAATTACACCTTATCTCCCAGAGACAGAAATGTCGAAAAAATCCAGATTTCTCCCACAGGGAATTCAGGAACGAGGAAAGGAAATCCGGACTTTTATGCCAAGGTATGGTTGTGTAAATGAACGTCGGAATCAACTGCATGAAGTGATACGTTTATCAGGGATGAATCTAATTATTGATGACACCGACCATCCTTTGATTATTAAAGTTGCCTCTATACAATCTGCAAGAATGCAGGTATATTTTATCGACAACGAAGATTATTTCCAACGCAAACAAGTTTTGGTTGACCCCAAAGGAAATGAGTTTGCAGATAATGATGAACGAGCCATCTTCTTTGCCCGCGGAGTTCTCGAAACAGTAATCAAACTACGTTGGGCTCCGGACTTGATCCATTGCCACGGATGGCTAACCTCATTAGTTCCCCTTTACATCAAAAAAGCATATAACGACGATCCGCTGTTCGTTAATTCCAAAGTAGTGTATTCGGTTTATAATGACGATTTTAAAAATCCATTGGATGCAAATTTCCAAAACAAACTGAAGATGGATAACATCAGCAACGAAGACACTGAACTGGTTGATGAGCCAAGTTTTGTTAACCTTAGCAAAATGGCTGTTCAGTATTCTGATGCAGTCATAAAAGGAAGTCCGAAAATTGACACTGAGATTTCGGAATATATTGAAGAATCCGGGAAACTATTCTTAGACTATCAGCCGGAAAGCACCTACATTGATGCTTACAATGACCTCTACGATAAAATGTTGTAAGAAAAAAACATCCGACACACTTAAGATGTCATAAAATATTCATTTGCCGGGATAAGTTTTAACAAACAAAACTTATCCCGGTTTTTTGTTCGTATGAATGCAGACTTATCGTGGTATTTTTAATAGTTTTCATTTTTTTTAATGATCGGATTTCTTCAGATCATTTACACCTTCAGAAATCAGTAACGGAATAGTCAACTTTGCAAGATATGGGAAATCGTTTATCACTCGATTTTTTTCTGCGGGATGTTTTGGAAGTAGCTCCCGAAATTCTGGGCAAAAAACTGGTTCGGCAATTCGACGATGGTCATATTGAAGCCTACCGGATCACCGAAACAGAAGCATATCGCGGAGGCGACGATCTGGCCTGTCATGCAAGTAAAGGACGAACACCACGCACCGATGTAATGTTTCAGGAAGGTGGAAAAGTGTATGTTTATCTAATTTACGGCATGTACTGGATGCTAAATTTTGTAACCGGACCAGAAGGTAATGCTTCCGCTGTATTAATCCGGGGAATTGAAGGATGTTCCGGCCCCGGCAAAGTTGGACGTAAACTTCAGCTCGACAAATCCTTTTATGGCGAAAATTTGATACGCTCTTCACGAATTTGGATTGAAGAAGCAGAACCGGTGCCCAATATACAAACGGCTCCACGTATTGGAGTTGACTACGCAGGACCCCAATGGGCCGGAAAACTCTGGCGATTTTACATCTAGCTTAGGAACATCAACGTTGGGAGAGCTAAACCCATTTCCAACTAGAATCTAATCCGGCACTAAAACTTTTTCAGCAGAAAATCGGCATTCAATAGGAGGTAAAACCCATAAGAATACGAAAGAGCTCCCATTGGTGCATCCACCAGATAGGCTTCCACATGAAAAGCAACCCGCGCATCAGGTGTTATATTCTTTTGCCAGTAATATCTTGCCGAGATTAATGATCGGTTAGCACTGTTGAACGAAGGATCAACTTCTGAAATCGACTGATAAATCTGACGTCCTTTGGGTGCTATAAACTGAAACGCATCCCAGTGTCCCACTGAAATCAATGAATTTTTGGTTTGAAGACCGGCTTCAAGAAACCAGGCATGTCCTTTTCCAAAGGGAAGAACATTCGAATCGGATGTTACCGCTTTGTAACCATACCAGTACCCGTTCAGGTTTAATGCTTTCACGCGCTCTCCTAACTTAAACGACATTTCCAATCCGGTTCCGATATTAGCATGAGTTTGCACTCTGGGTCGAACTCCGTTGGCGGCTGAGTTTATTTCACCTCCTTGGTGATAAAACAAGGTCTGAAAAGGAATCTGCAAACTTACTCCTGAAGTTTTAAGCAACTGATATTCTCCGGTAATTCCCATGGTAAAATGTTCCTGAAACGGATCGTTTTTCTGAATAAACTGTTCCCAGCTAACCCAGGTTTGAGCTTTCAGTTTTTCTGCCGAATACAAGAACTGAAGCCCTGATTCAGGCCGGTCGGTAAAAATCCGTTCCGGTTCCCAAAGATGCTCCGTCAATCCATGCTCATTATTCTGATCCAAATTTCCAACAATTACAGCCCAATTCTTAGTTAAACAATATCTTGCCGAAAACCACGGAACCGCATTCTCCAGTTGATCTTTGCCACTATATTTCACAAAATGAGCACCAGCTTCCAGATATAGTCCTTCGACCGGAGAATAGCTTAACATCGGACGAAGATATGCCCCTGGCAAAGTAGAGCCATGAACCATATTTCCCAGATACTCATTATTCCGAAAAAAACCCAGACTCTCGAACCTGAAATTTAGCTGCTTAGCACCAATCTCAGATCCGGTTTTGTACGAAGAGGTAAATTGTTGTATGGATTGCGCTTTGAGCAATCCGGGGAAAGCCCAAAATATCAGTAATAAGAAGCAGAGTTTATTCCACATATCAGGAGAATTATATTATTTCTTTTTCGGTAATATAAACCGATCGTACAAAAATAAAAGAACTACCGCACTTAATGCCAGAGAACTAAAAATAATCCAGATTGATTGCGGGTGATAGCTATTCCACAGGAAGTCGGTCAACTGTTGTGAACTCATGTTCATTTGTTTGGCAGCCTCGTTAAAGTAATCGGTTTTAGTGAATTCATCTCCAATTTCAGGAAGACTTAATCCTCGTTTCGCGATTTCTGATTTCAGCAAATATAGTTTATCAGCTACCTTTTCGTAGGGAGCGCCAGAGATATACCCGGCAATCTGATGTCCTAACGCAATCGCCAGATACGCTGATCCCATATAAAGTGCCTTTTTATCAGAAGGAGCAATTCGCCCTACATATTCGGTAAATTTCGGAGAACTGCCCATCTCCCCCAAACCAAAGATCAACAATCCAAACAGTACAATCCACCCGCTTTGTGCGCCAAACATCAGAAATAAGCCTACCGACAAAACCATGATTCCACCCATCATTGCATTGAGTGGTTTGAAACGCATCACAAAAGCAGAAACGGCCAACTGAAAAGCAATGATAAAAAAAGAGTCCATACTACTTAGTGTTACTGCCGAAATCGTTCCGCTGCCAGTATTTAAGAGCTCGGCCAACGCCGGAAATATCGAATGAATTCCCTGATACAAAGTGGCTGTATTCACCCAGTCTTCCACAAAATTTGGGAAGGTGTAGTATAACTGGTTAAAGGCAGCCCAAAAAATTGACATAATAAGCAAGAACATGCTGTAACGCCAATTGATGAGGGCATGAAAAATATTGACAAAAGGTTGAACAATTGACTCCAACAAAGGTGTTGAGGTCTTTTCCTGTCGGGGAACTTTAAAGAAAAGCAAGGTTATCACTACGTTCAGCAAAACTGCTGCAATAGAAAGCATGAACACAAAGTTCCAACCTTTTCCCAATACAATTCCGGCAACGAAAGGGCCAATAAACCCACCAATATTTACAATCATATAAAATATTCCAAATCCAATGGAAGCCGTTTCCGGAGTGGTTGTTTTGGAAATCATGGCCGAAATGATAGGTTTAAAGAATGCACCACCCAGACAAATCCAGATAAACGAAACAAAAACCATTTCATAGCTATCGAACTGTTGGATCATGTAGAAACCAGAAGCATAAATCAGAAAAGCCAGTAACAAAACCCGTTTATATCCAATTTTATCGGCTATTGCTCCGGTAAGAATGGGAAGCAAATACAGCAACATAGAACCTGTTCCCATAATTGCCCCCTTTTCCGAAGGAGAAAATCCCATGGCTCCGGTTTCTTTTGAGCCAACTAAAAAAAGGCCGAAGCCCATATAAAATCCATACCAGGCATAACGTTCGAACAATTCGATGATATTGGAAATCCAGAATATGGAAGGGTACTTTTTGAAGATCTGTAGTTTTGACATTGAGTCCACTTTAATTAAGGCTGCGCAAAATAGTAAAAAAGATTTTCACCTTAAGAATAATTAACGAATTCAATTGCAGGGTAAGCCTATAAAGACAAAGCTTTTACTATTTTTGTTTTCTTTTTAAAATTAACAACACGTTTACGATGAAACTTTCAGGAGCAAAAAAAGCAGGGATTATTGTTGTTGGAATCTGTGTCTTTGTTATAGGCATTTACAGCTTTAAACAAGATGAGAAGAATTTCCAGATCGCCAAGAATCTCGATATTTACTATACTCTTTTCAGGGAATTGAACCTGTTTTATGTAGATGAAGTAGAACCGGAGAAACTGGTAAAGACCAGTATTGACAAGATGCTGGAATCGCTTGACCCATATACAAATTACATTCCGGAAGATGATATCGAAGACTTCAAATTCATGACTACCGGAGAGTATGCAGGGATTGGAGCTTTGATCAGCAAACAGAATGGCAAAATCGTAATTGCAGAACCATACGAAGGTTTTCCGGCACAAAAAAGCGGACTGCGTGCCGGCGACATATTGCTGGAAGTTTCGGGCAAATCAACCGAAAAACTTTCGACCGAAGATGTAAGTAACTTACTCAAAGGTCCGGCTCAAAAGCCTGTGCTTTTAAAGATTCAGCGGTACGGTCAGAAAAAACCGATGGATATAGAAGTTATCCGTGAAAAAATTCAGATCGATGCAGTTCCATATTACGGAATGCTCGACAAAGAAACAGGCTACATCCGCTTATCGAACTTCACAGTAGACTGTACCGAACGAGTGAAAATAGCTTTAATTGAACTAAAAGAAAAACATGGAGCTAAATCATTGGTTCTTGACCTGCGTTCCAATCCGGGAGGTTTGCTTAATGAAGCCGTACGGATTGCCAATCTGTTTGTACCGAAAGGAAAAGAGATTGTAAGCACCAAAGGAAAAGTAAAAGAATGGGACAAAGTGTACACTGCAACAGAAGCGCCTATCGACACCATCATGCCGATTGCAGTATTGGTCAACCGTGGATCAGCATCAGCATCAGAGATTGTTGCAGGGGCTATTCAGGATCTCGACCGTGGAGTAATTGTAGGAACCCGTACCTTCGGAAAAGGCTTAGTTCAGACCACCCGCGACCTGAGCTACAATACCAAACTCAAGATTACGACTGCCAAATACTATATCCCCAGCGGACGTTGTATTCAGGCACTCGACTATAGCCATCGAAATGAAGACGGTAGTGTTGGTGTAGTTCCTGACTCGCTGATCACCAAGTTTACCACCAAAAACGGACGTTTTGTATTCGACGGCGGTGGAGTTGTCCCTGATATAACCGTTCCAAATGAGGTACTCAGCAATCTTAGCGCAAATCTGGTTGCCAAATCGGTAATCTTCGATTTTGCCACCTATTTTCAAAGTAAAACAGAAAAAATCGATCAACCCGAGGTATTTAACTTATCCGACGAACAATATGCTGATTTCTGCCAATTTGTAAAAAACAAAGACTTCAAATACGAATCAAAAACAGAGGAAGAGTTGGACAACCTGATAGATGTTGCCAAGCATGAAAAATACTACGATATCTCCAACGGAGAATTTGAAAAGCTTAAACAAATGCTTGGTCACAATCTGGACAAAGATCTGAACAACTTCAAAAAAGAAATCTCTGAGTTGATTACCGATGAAATAATTTCGAGGTATTACTATCAAAAAGGAGCCATTAAATCAGCGCTTCGCGACGATTCGGACATCAAGAAAGCCTTGGACATTGTGCAAAAACCAGATATATATGCAGGTGTTTTTACTCCGGGTAAAATCATCAAAGAAACAAAAGAAACAAAACAAGCAAAGGCTCACTAATATTAGTGGATACACATAAAAAAACCGATCAGAGAACCTGATCGGTTTTTTTATGCTTTTATGAATTTACAATCCAAAGATACGAGGATAGGTAATTGCAAGAAAAATCGTAATAATAACAAGTAACCCAAGTCCGATAAAGAATAGGATAACCCCAACGCGGTAGCGTTTATTTGTTTTGACAAGCTCAGTAACCGAGTTAATTTTTTGGATCTTATTCACCAACTTTTGCAAAGCCATCTGATCTTTCACGATGTAATCATAAGCACCATATTTCATGCTATTAATTGCTACATCAATGCTATCCTGACCCGAAAGGAAGATGAACTCAACAGCAGGATTAGTCTTTTTAGCTTTAATCAATACTTCAATCCCGGTCATCCCTTCGAGAAGATAATCCTGAATAACAATGTTCGGATTTTTGTACATATTTTTCATTGCTTCCTCACCCGAAAGATAGGACTCCACATTAGAGAATCTATTCGTCTTAAGGTAACTAACCACAAGCTTATTATACATATGATTGTCTTCAACGACAAAGATCAGCGGATTCTTATTATTTTGCATGATGTAAATATATGATTTTATCGAAAAAGTCCTTCAGATAAACTATAAATCCGTGAGAAACCCCATTTCAACTACGATTTATTCTGATTTACATGATATTCAAAAATAGAAAAAAAAAGCGTACATACAAAAGATTAGATTTATAACGTTGGATTTTTATTTCTGGTACGAACTTTCTTATTTTTTTTCACAACTTTGACCTTACTTTTTGAATGAAGTTATGCTTCTTCCAAAACAAATTGACAAAGAAGAAGCATTGATTTCATAATGAACGAACACTTGAACAGTATGATATTAACTATTGACATTGGCAATACCAACATTGTTTTTGGAATTGCAGACCAGGATGAATGGTTGAAAATTTGGAGGGTTGAAACGAGCTCTTCAAAAACAGCCGATGAATACGAAGTTCTTTTCCGGTCGCTGTTTTCCAGTGCGAATATTTGTCTCAATAAGATTAGCAGAACAATATTAAGTAGTGTTGTTCCAAGTTTGATCCGGCCTTTCCGCGAAATGTTGGGCAACTTATTCGATCATGCACCAATACTTGTTGAACCAATAATATACCACAAACTTCCGGTGCTGGTATTAAACCCGCAGGAAATCGGAACCGACCTGGTAGCCAATGCGACTGCCGCATTTATCCGATACAATAAACCGTGCATGGTGATTGATTTTGGCACCGCATTAACCTTCACCACCGTTGGTAAATCCGGTGAAATTTTAGGTGTTGCAATTACCCCCGGATTACTAACCGCACTGAAATCATTAACAGGAAATACCGCACAACTTTCGGAAGTACGATTAATTGCACCTCCTTCGGTGCTGGGAAATAACACCACTCATGCCATACAATCCGGGCTAATTCTTGGATTTGCCGGACTTGTCGACTCCATCGTTGAACGTACAGAAGAAGAATTGGGAGAAGAACTTACAGTCGTTGCAACCGGAGGACTTTCATCTGTATTGATGAACATATCCAAAAAGATTCAAATCATCGATCCGAACTTAACTTTAGAGGGATTAAAATACATGGCAAAGCTGTTCTGAAAATTCTAAGCAGTCACCATATCCTCCATTAAAAACTGATCGACTTTGGCAATCAGGAGTGCTTTCACTTCCGGATCAAGGAAACTGGCAGCAAAGGAATTTTTCGCTAATTGGACGATTTGTTCCTTAGTCATTTGAAGTGCGTTTGCGACTGCAAGATAATTTTCATTGAGATATCCACCAAAATAAGCCGGATCGTCTGAATTTACCGTCGGGACTAACCCTTTTTGAAGCATTTCGACCAACGGGTGCCTTGTCAAATCAGGAACAACCTTTAACTTCAGGTTTGAAAGTGGGCAAACAGTAAGAGGCATCTTTAACCTGACCAGCTCATCAACCAGAGAAGAATCTTCAAGTGCACGATTTCCATGATCGATACGCGAAACATGCAACAAAAACAAGGCTTCCCAGACATATTCGGGAGGTCCTTCTTCTCCGGCATGAGCAACAGTCAAAAAGCCTTCTTTGCGAGCTTTGTCAAACACCCGTTCAAACAGAACAGGTGGATAACCTTTCTCCGAAGAATCAAGTCCAACCGCAGTAATCCAGTGCTTATAAGGAAGTGCTTCTTCCAATACATCAAAAGCATCCTCTTCACTCAAATGCCGCAGAAAACTCATAATCAAGCAGTAGCTTATCCCAAGTTTTTCACGTCCATCCTCCAGCGCACGGCGAATTCCGGAAATAACTTTCCGAAACGGAATACCTCTCGAAGTATGAGTTTGTGGATCAAAAAAGATTTCGGTATGAAGCACCCGCTGCGAGTGAATTTTAAGCAGATACGCCCAGGTCAGATCATAAAAATCCTGTTCTTCAATCAAAACGCTGGCACCACTGTAATAAATATCCAGAAACTCCTGAAGGTTATTAAAATTATACGCAGCTTTAAGCGTTTCAACAGAACTGTATTTGAGCTTGATTTGGTTTCGCTCAGCAATCTCAAACATCAGTTCCGGCTCAAACGTACCCTCAATATGCAGATGAAGCTCTGCTTTCGGGATGCCTGAAATAAAATTTTCCAATGTACTCATCGCTTCAAATTTTTATTGGCTATTCAACCGTTCAAGTCATTCGAAAAACAGACCAAAGAACTATTTGCCGACCTTTTTCAGAAGCAAATCAGCCAGGTTATTAGCAGCCTTAAGGTTCTCAAAACTTTCAGGTAACAACTGATGATCGATGTATTCGTTGTAAAGCCAGGGATCTCCAACAGCTAGTACATATCCCTTGCCAAATTGTGTTTCTGCGATATAGATAGCATCACCATCTTTCAATACAGGTTTTGCATTTTGAGTCAGGGTAATTGAACTAACCTCTTTCATATAGATTTTGTTTACTCCGGCAAACAACGGATGATTAGGCAGATTGGTTTCCGCTCCCATCTCCCATTGACGGTTAACTACCGGATTGCAGGTCTTTGGATTAAAATGGAAACCAAAAACCTGAGCCAGCTTATTGAAATGAGTAAATTCACAATTCGGTCCATCATTCGACATTAGCAATAAAACGCCACCTTTACTAACCCAGTTTTTCAGAAATTTCACATCAGCAGCCTCAACATAGTTCGGTGTAGGATTTTCTTTTGTCGTATCCGGATCAACAATAATATAAACATCAACACCTTTCAACGACTTACTATCGGGATGTGACACAATGGTCTTTAATTCAGCTCCATGCTTAACAAATACATCCCCAAGCTGTGAGAAACCGCTCATTTCTTTATCGTCCCAGGTATAATGAAAAATCTTTCCGGTTTTAGCATTGGTTTCGTGGTTAAACCAATTATCAAGTCCAATCGTTTTCTGGGCAAAACTTCCTGCTCCGTAGAAGCAAAAAACAAAAACAAGTAGCAAAATTCGTTTCATTATCAAGAATTGTTAAAAGTTGATATTTGTGGTAAATGTAGACAACTAAGCCGACTTTTACAATGTGTCTCTGATGCAGACTATTGCTCGTCAATTCTCAATATCGATCGTATGACCTGAGCAGAAATCAGTTCCAGCAATTCTTCGGCACGAGCTTTTGATTCTTCCACACTCATTGGTGCATTCGCAATGGCATAAACAGAAGTAATTCCCTGAGTATATAACTCGGTCAAATCGCCATCAACTATTCCGGCTAATGCAACAACCGGAACCTCATATTTTTTTGCAATCCGGGCAACCCCACTAATCGTTTTGCCGAAAACGGTTTGCCTATCAATTTTGCCCTCGCCGGTAAAAACCAAATCTGATCGTTTTACAAACTCATCCAGCCGGGTCAACTGACTAATCAGTTCAAATCCCGGAACGACCGCTGCATTGCAGAAAGCGAGTAATCCGGCACCAAGACCTCCGGCAGCTCCAGCTCCCGGGATGGAGGAGAAATCCCGACCAAAAGTCTGCTGAAGTACTCCGGAAAAATGAGTCATATTCGCTTCCAAAACCTCAACTATTTCCGGACTTGCGCCTTTCTGCGGGCCATAAATCCGGGATGCTCCGGATGATCCTAAAAGTGGGTTCTGGACATCACAAGCCACCGTTATTTTCACTTCCTGAAGTAACGGATGAACTGTTGCCCGATCGATTCGCTCCAGTTCACCTAAGAAACCACCACCCTGAGTAATCGGATTCCCCTGTTTATTCAGAAGTCCAAATCCTAAAGCCTGAGCCATACCGGCTCCGCCGTCATTAGTAGCGCTTCCGCCAATACTAAGAATGATTCGTTTGAAGCCATTTTCCATCGCTGCGATTAAGAGTAATCCGGTTCCATAGGTCGATGTGACTAACGGATTCCTGCATTCAGGCTCAATACATTCGATTCCTGAAGCAGCGGCCATCTCAACAACGGCAGTCTGGTTGTCACCCAGCGCCCCATAATACGATGGAATGGGACGATTCAACGCATCAACCGAAGATGTTCGAACAATGCGTCCACCGGTAGCTGCAACAAGAGCCTCAACGGTACCTTCGCCACCATCAGCCAATGGGATACAGGTAATCTCAGCATCAGGAACAATATTTTTTACACCTTTCGAGATTGCGGCAGCCACCTGTGTTGACCTCAAACATTCTTTAAATGAATCGGGAGCAATTACTACGTGCATTACTTAATCGGTTTAAAATTCAGGAGGAAAATACAGAAAAAGTTTCATTTCAAAGCAAGCAAACCACGACTTCTCTGCGATTTTGAGTTTGCTACTCCACACGAAACTTTTAACTTCGTAGCGAAATTTTAAATCGAACTACCATGTTTTCAGGAATAGTTGAAGAAGCAGGCAAAGTCATTGCCATCAGAAAAGATCAGGAGAATTTCCATTTCACCCTGACATGTTCGTTTATCGATGAATTAAAAATCGACCAAAGCCTTTCGCATAACGGCGTTTGCCTGACCGTTGTTGAAATCGACCGCGAAGCTAAGACGTATACAGTAACTGCAATTAAGGAAACTTTATTAAAGACAAATCTGGGAAAGCTTGTTCCCGGCAGCAAAGTAAATCTGGAACGAAGCATGATGATGAATGGCCGTTTAGATGGTCACATTGTTCAAGGCCATGTTGACCAGACGGCAACCTGCACCAAAATCGAAGAAGCCGACGGAAGCTGGTATTTCACTTTCGAATATTCATTTGACATCGAAAAGGCGCGACTGGGATATATGACCGTTGAAAAAGGTTCAGTAACCGTAAACGGAGCCAGTTTAACCGTCGTAAACTCAAAAGACAACACCTTTCAGGTCGCCATCATTCCATATACCTACAATGCAACAAATTTCCACACCTTTGAAGTTGGCACAACAGTTAATCTGGAGTTCGACATCATTGGAAAATATTTAAGCAAACTGATGACTTACAAATAGGAACAAAATACTTCCAAAAGAAAAAGGGTTCTTTCCATGCACGGAAAGAACCCTTTTTCTTTGATTTCGTTACAACTACCGCTTCATAAAAAACTTGGTTGTTCCAATATTATTACCATCAGCAAAAAGATCAACCGTATATTCCCCGGTAAGGAACTCCTGACCTTCATTATCCCAGAAAATGTTAACCGGAAGACTATTTCCTTCGTAGGTAACCTCTCGTTTTGCTGAATATGGGATTTTTAAATCTTCGAATTGAAATACATCGCCGGCCGATTTCTGCAAAAGCACCTGATTCGGTTTTTGAATACGAACATAGATGACCTTATTCCCGCGAGGTGCAGTTATATTTTTGCTCAAAACAAAGCTCACCTTGATTTGCTCTGCCCTGCGTGCACTTTCAGCTTCTTTTCCCCGACGGTTTACTCCAACAGCGACCAAATCGGTAGCTTCAAGCTGTGCAGCCATTTTTACTTTTTCCTTTAGGCTTTCCTTTTCTTTCTCCAGTTGCTGATTCTTTGATTCCGATTGCACAAAATTTTCTTTCACCTGCTGATTTTCGGCCATCAGTTTTTCATTTCTGCGGTTCAATGAGTCGACCTGAACAACGTAATTTTTCATGATATTACGCAGAGTGGTCACCTCCTGACGGTATTGAGTGATTTGCTCGTAGCTAACCTTTTTAACCTGTCCGACTTCCTGCAACAAGTCTTTTACTTTCGACTGAGCTCCTACCAACTCCGATTGAAGTGCCTGATTATTCGTGTGAATTGAATCATAGTTAGTCATTAAGGTACTCAGTTCTGTCTGAATTGATTCCTTTTCTAAATTCAATGCCTGCACAATTTTTTTATTCTCGTTGTGCTGCATCACGAAAATCACTACTACCACAATCAACAATACTGAAAGCATAATGATAATCACATTATTCCTTCGCTCTTTGTCGGTTGACCCCAGCGAAAAACCTTTTTTATTTTGGCCAAATTCATCCATTTCGAATAGCGTTTTGGAGTTAAACAAACTCGGGTAAAAGTAATATTTAAAGGTATTCAAAGCAAAAATATTCACCCGGAGACGGAAATTAAGTCGGAAATTTTGCCAAACAGGGGATACTGTTCCGAAACAATATCCCCTGTAGCAGTATCTTTTCCAAAAGATCAGCTATTCTTCAGCGTTTACCATTTTGCCAAGTTTTCCATAGCCAGCATCAACGCCTTCAAGAAGCGCTTTGGCAATATCATCGTAATAACTTTTTATTGAAACCGAGGTCTCTTTCTGTTCCGGATGATTTGCTTTATTGCGCAAATCATTTCTCAGGTTCAAAGTATCCTGAACAATCAGAAGAGCTGCGTCGTCGTTTGATTTTTCGTACAAACTGGTGTAAGTAAAACAATCAATGATCAGATCTGACACGACATAGTCAATTTCTTTTTTTAATCTTCTTCTACTTGTCATAGCTTAAAATATTTCAGAGTTAAGTGGATATTTCATTTTTTTCGTGTCCAGCAAAAGAGCTTTAACTTTACCGACCAAAACCTTCGTTTCGACCTGCACCGGCAAATGATTTTTGTCGTCAGTGAACCACACTTTCATGTATTCACCTTCAGGGAAAAAGTCACATTGCAGTAAATATACAGAAACTTTGTGACAACGATACTCCTTCCCATTTCGGGTCTTCACATTCTCTTTGCCAAGATAACGAAAATATAAATCGTCGATCTTTCGATCGACCAACATTCGATAAGAAATTTTTTCTCCTATGAATAACTTATTGAAATCGAATTTACGGAAATTATACGCCGTGGCCAACATATCAAATACATTTTCCCTGACCGGAACATTCGACTGCAACAATGGGAGGTTTCCTTGTTTAATGCGGGTATTTATCTTTCCCGACGAATAATCGAACCAATACTGATGCAAAGAATTTTCTTTGGCATGATTTAACGCCCGATAAGAATAAATCGGTTTAAAAGTTGCATAGTCACAGTATGTTTCGAAAGTATCGCGTACCGAATAAAAGAAGTCGTACCCTTTAAACGTTTTGCCAGAAGCTTTTAGATGCCAGGCTTTCTGCCGATTGTACACAATCGAATCGGCATGAAATTCGACATCACCACTTTGAACCCAGATGAAATTCCAATTATAATAAGCTCCATATTGGGCACATTCGCCACTTTTAAATGGATACTCCACCCGTTGAGCCGAAACCGGATAAAAAAGCAGCTGTAATCCCCAAAATACAGACCAGAATAACAATTTAGTTAGTTGGCTCTGGAATAGGTTTACCCCCGGATTTTTTGGCTTGTTCCTTCTTTCGGGCTTTTTCCTTTTCTTTTTCTTCGTCAATCAGTTCTTTTTTATAATTCGCAGTGTACTTAATTTCCCACTTTTCTTTGTATTCAAAATTAGATCTCACCTTAATGACTTTCGGGTAATATACAACTTCTTCCGGCTGTCGGTTTTCTGCCAAAAATCCAGGATCCCACTTCCCATTTTTATTGGTATCCAGAATAAGGCGTATAAGGTACTTATCCGGTTTCAGGTATGGAAATTCTATTTTCCCATCACCCAGAATCTGAATTTTCTGAAGTACTTTTTCATCCTTATCATCCGCCAGAAGTTGCACAATTGCAGGCCCGGAGAGACCTGAAATAGTCAGATAAATCTTTCCGTAGTAATCTTCTTTCTGAGTTTTGAATTTCTGTTTGATTTTCATATTTGGATGCCCATAGATATTTCGGGCAGCGGCAGAATCAATTTCAAAAAGATAATTGGAGTTAGCAGTCCAATGATGCTCAATAAAATACTTACGAACGGAGTTTGAATCACGTTCAACGGTAATTGGGATTAGCGTTTTAACCGAATCTTCAATGGAATAAAGCCTGACGAGCGAAGTATCAAAAGAAGTCAGCGGCTCCGGAGCTTCAATCTTTATTGCCCGATATATATCATGAGCAGAAGAATTGATATTGGTTCCCAGATTTATCGTTGGCACCTCTATCGGTCCATTCTTTTTCTTGCGAGGCTTTACTACCTTGGGAGTATTATAAACCAAATCGATGGTATCTCGCTTAACAGTCAAGTGCTTTAACGAATCCAATGCTTCGTATTTCACCTCAAATTTAAGTGAATCGCAGTTGCTTACAATGGTATCAGTAAGCCAAACCGTTACAGAATCTCGTTTTAAATTTGTTTCAAGGAATGACCAGTCTTTGGTAGGAACCGGTTTTATAAGATTTACGCGAAACGAATCGCTAAGAGTCTCCGAAAAATAAAAATTACACTTATTGTTCTGATCCCGTTTTGATCCGTTTAGAAATTGGTCAAACCGCTCCTCTTCAAACATCATCAAATACTGGGGCTTCGGTAGGTATTTCACATGTCCGCTAACCGCCAGTGTATCCTTTCCTTGAACAATAGTATCAGGCTCAGCAACGAATCTGGCCGAAGGAACGATAAGCGTATCAGCAAAAGCGATCAATTCGGAAGTTGCATTATAAGTAAGACTATTATCTGCATCCATCAGGGCATACAAACGATATTCGCCCGGAGCAATATTATCGATTTCAAAAACTCCATTTTTATCGGTTGAACCTATATAATCAGGAATTGAATCAACAAAAGCCGTGTATTCCTTTTTTCGATGAAGCAAAACCAAGGCCTTTTCTACCGGCTCCTGAGTTAATGCATTTTTCACAAGACCCGAAACACGTAAACTATCAGACACGTCGCCGGTACTGAAAGAGAAACGAAGATTTTTAATCGGATTTTTCTCATTAATATCAGCAACAGCATCTTTAAAATCAAGTGAATAAGTTGAGTTTTTGCGTAACGGCTCCGAGAATTCAACAATAAGGGTTTTACCCTTCGTTTTAATTATCGGTTTTTTCTTCATTGGCGGCGAAATAACCAGTTTATCCTTAACGTCGTCTTTAACAATAAACTCATCAAATGTTAGCCGAACATCCGTGCCTTTGAAATTTGTACTTCTCAATCCGGGTACTGTCCGAACAACTACCGGAGGTATGGAATCTTTTGGCCCACCAGAAGGACTGCCCATATTGGCACAGGAAGTATTAAACAGCAGGTAAAAAAAAGAAATACCCAGCAACAAGGGCATTATGTTTTTCAACCTAAAATATCGTAGTAATATCATATCAAAAAATTAGCGTTTCATCACCCCATAACAAAGAATCTTCACAATATTATCGACACTCATTTCCAGATTTACTTTGCTATAATCGCCGGCAGAAAGAGGCATTTCCAATCCTTTTATCGCCGTAGTAATTCCCGTTGCAGCTAGTGTCAAATCATATACTTCAAAGATATTCTTCCGTACTCCTTCAATCAAAATACGCTTTATCATCCTGATTTCTTCCTGTTGATGCCGGTGTTTAATGTTTTCAATAAACTCAATGGCAGTCACATCGCTTTCGAGGGCATTGTAAAAATTAGCCATTCCGCGAAAAGTGGTCAACTTCGTGAGAATATAGTCTCTCAATTTATCAACGGGATCGGTATTCCGGTTCACTACAATTTCAAGTTCGTGGCGTAAGCTGTCAACTTCCTTCTGGATTACAGCCTGAAAAAGTTCTTCTTTACTCGGAAAATAGTAATAAAGAGAACTTTTCCCTTTTCGAACAGCATTTGCAATGTCGTCAAGAGTTGTTTTTTTATACCCGTATTTGCTGAATATTTCCTGAGCAATTTTCAGGATACTCGCACGATTTGCATCTTTCTTATTCGACCCGTTTTCAAAATTCGTCGCCATATTCAATGGATTATTTCAATCAGTAAACAAATAAGGTTAATCTTCTGTCAAGAAGCTTTCTCAAGTTATCACAAAGAAACTGTACATTTTCTAATTTTAATAATTTCTCCCTTATTTTTTTGTCCGACTAAAACTTAGGATTCTTTATTTCTTAAACCTTTCCTTTACCAGACGGAAATCCAGCTGTTTTTTCTCAAGATTGGCCTTTGCAATTTCAATCCGGACCTGATCGCCTAATTGATATTTACGGTGAGAATGCCGACCGATAAGACAGTAATTTTTTTCGTCGAAAATGTAAAAATCATCATCTAACGAATTTACCGAAACCATTCCTTCACATTTATTGTCCTCCAATTCGACATAGATACCCCAATCCGTCACGCCTGAAATAACACCGGCAAACTCCTGCCCGACTTTGTCCTGCATAAACTCGACCTGTTTATATTTAATCGACGAACGTTCGGCATTTGCTGCTTTATTTTCCATATCCGAAGAATGCTTGCACATCTCCTCGAATTTCTGGGCATTTGCAGTTTTGCCTCCATCCAGATAACGCTCGAGTAAGCGATGAACCATCACATCCGGATAACGCCGAATCGGTGAAGTAAAATGCGTATAATACTCGAAGGAAAGTCCATAGTGACCAATATTCCGGGTTGAATATACAGCCTTAGCCATTGTCCTGATCGCCAGCGTTTCAATCACATTCTGTTCATTCTTACCTTTGATGTTCACCATCAGCTGATTCATCGACTTGGTGATCTGGCCAAGTGTTCCAAGCAATAAGCCATAGCCAAAATTGTGAATGAAATGATTAAAATTCATCAGTTTATCAGGATCAGGCTTGTCGTGAATACGGTAAACAAATGTTTTTGCATTTTTTTGATCTCCGACATTTCCAACAAACTCAGCAACCCGGCGGTTGGCAAGCAACATAAATTCCTCTACAAGTTGGTTACTTTCTTTGGCCTCCTTAAAGAATACCGAAAGCGGTTTCCCATTTTCATCAATTTTGAATTTCACCTCAACACGTTCAAAGTCGATTGACCCTTTTTGGAAGCGTGTTTCACGAAGCTTAACCGCTAACCGATGCAAAGTTAACACCTCGTCTTTCAACTCACCTTCTCCGGTTTCGATAATAAGCTGAGCATCTTCGTATGCAAACCGTTTATTGGAATGTATCACGGTGCGACCGAACCACTGTTTTTTAACTTCAGCCTCCTCATTGAGTTCAAAGATGGCTGAGAAACAAAGTTTATCTTCATTCGGACGTAAGGAGCAAACTCCATTCGACAGTTTTTCCGGAAGCATAGGAACAACCCTATCGACCAAATATACTGAAGTGGCACGTTCATAAGCTTCATCATCAAGAATAGTCCCGGGTTTCACGTAATAAGAAACATCGGCAATATGAACACCCACTTCCCAATGTCCGTTATCCAGTTTTCGAACAGAAAGAGCATCATCAAAATCCTTGGCATCAATCGGATCGATGGTAAAAGTTGTAACATCGCGCACATCCCTCCGGCGACCAATTTCCTCTTCTGGAATCTGATCCGGAATTTTCTCTGCTGCTTTTAGTACACTCTCCGGAAAACGTAAAGGCAAATCATACTCAGCTAGGATTGCATGCATCTCAGCATTGTTATCCCCAACATTTCCAAGAACTTCAATAATTTCTCCAAATGGATTCTTTGCCCGTGGAGGCCATTCTGTAATTTTAGCAATCGCCTTTTGCCCGTCTTTAGCACCGTTGAGTTTTTCGTTCGGAATAAATAAATCGAACCCAACTTTTCCTGAAGGAATAAAAAACGCAAAATTGCGCGATTTGGAAATAGTTCCTACGAAAGTAGATTTAGCACGCTCAACAATCTCAACCACCTCACCTTCGGGCTGTTGCTTTTTTCGGATTGCATACAAATCAACTTTTACCTTATCGCCTTCCATGGCGTGATTCAGGTTCCGTGACGAAACCAGTACGGGTTGATCCAGTTCCTCTGTAATTACAAAAGCAAAACCCTGCCGCTGAATCTCTACTTTTCCGGTAACAGATCCACCCTTTGATATCAGTTTGTATTTTCCTCGTTGAACCGACTGAAGATTACCATTTTCGGTAAGTTCTTCAAGTACGACAAAGACCAGCCGGGTAATTTCCGGGTCTTTAATCTTAAGAAGTTCAGCAATTTGTTTATAGTTGTAAGTTCGTTCCGGGTTATCGTGAAATAGAGTCAGAATCGCATTTTTAAGTTTCGGCTTATTAAAGGATTCGACAAGTTTGGCGTTTTTGATTTTTTTCTTTTTTGCCATGATCGAAATATTTAAATTTTAGTTGAAGGTAGGAAACATTTCCGGAACATAACCTTTTGAAACTATCAAATTCGAAGATGCATTTACAGGATGCCGTTTCTTCAAACACAAAAGTCAATACTACAACATGTTAACAGTTTGTGAAAAATTAGATTCCACCAAACGACAAACCCGTCACATTTATTTTTTTAGTGACCTTTGCCAGCAGAAAATACAGACAAAAAGACTTGAGAAACAATTACTAAAACCATGCACCTTGCATAAACATTGAAAATATTTAACAAAACTCTTCAAAATAAGTTGTAAAGCATAGATTAAGACCATCATAAATTCAATGATTTTAAGAAATTTGCAGCAAAAGATAGAATTCATTGCAACACATGCAAGAAAATAATTGAAGAGATTTTAGAGGCGAGCGGACGAAGGACGTTGCATGGGTGAAATTTTGACCACATCAATATCAAATACCCCTTAACTAAAAACTTCGCTGAGGCTCAAAAACAAGCACTGTTGTTTTTGATATGTGCCAAACAACTATCTGGAGAAAGGCATGTTATGCTTACGCCAAAAGCAAGTTACGATTGTAAAACAAATAAAGTCATCACAAAACAAAACTGATCATAATGGAAAGACAAGAAAAGAAATTAAAACTGAACAAAGAAACAATAGCTAAACTCAACAGCGAGTCAATGGCACAGGTAAAAGGTGGAGTAATCTTGAATAACAATGCGTTTAAACAACCTTTTATTACATCTGGGTGCACCGATGGCTGCGGAACTTTTCATTCAGCATGGAACTGCACGAAGAATCAATGCTCTGCAGATTGCAATACAAATACCGTTCATTATTCACTTTACGGGGATTGTAAAAACACACAGATTTGTTCTGTAAATATTTGTAAATAATAACCACACTGACCTTATGAAAAAGAAAAACAACAAATTGCAGCTAAACAAGGAAACTGTCGCAAAACTGAACGAAGACTCGATGAGTATGGTTCGAGGAGGAGCACTTGCAAATGCGAATGCCGGATTCTGGACCTTTGACAAATGTACTGATGGGTGCACCGATGGGTGTACTGTAGTTTTTTATTCCAAATGGAATTGCACGAAGACTGCTTGCTCAAACGATTGCCTTACAACCATTCAAACCTGTACAGATCATTGCAATACGTGGGTATGCGAAACAAAAGTAGGTTGTTCACCAAAAAACAAGAATGCATTTTAGCCATTATACTAGATTACACCACCGAGTGTACCGATGGCTGCAGAACTATCAGTATTATCAATACTCATTGAAATTGCACAAAAGCGGACTGTTCGGCCGATTGTAATACAGATGACACATTAGGCAAACTGAGTAAACGGAATGCATGTCACACCTACTCCTGTTAATAAAGATTGAATCTAAAGAACAAAACAATATAAATTCAAGGAATATTAAACATGACTATCATGAAAAAACAAACCAAAAAACTGCAATTGAACAAGGAAATCGTTGCAAAACTAAACGATGATTCAATGAGACAGGTTCGAGGTGGAGCCCTTGCAAATGCAAACGGTAGACCAAAAGCCGGATTCTGGACTTTTGATGGGAATTGTACCGGCGGATGCACCGATGGCTGCGGGCCTTACAATACTGCCTGGAATTGCACAAAAACGCAATGTACGGCCGATTGCAATACAAAAACAATAGGCACACAGAGTAAAATGACTACTTGCCACACCTTCACCTGTGATTGCTACACCTACATCTGTCATTAAAGATTGATTGAATCTAAAAGACAAAACAATATTAAATTCAAGGAATATTAAACATGGCTATCATGAAAAAACAGACCAAAAAGCTGCAATTAAACAAACAAATCGTTGCGCAACTAAGCAACGAGTCTATGGAACAGATCCGGGGTGGAGCATTAGCCAACAAAAAAATAAATCAGACAACAGGCATCTGGTCTTTTGTTGGCGATTGTACCGGCGGATGCAGCGATGGCTGCGGATCCCTTGCTTCGATTTGGAATTGCACAAAAACGCAATGTTCGGCCGATTGCAATACAGATAATTCATTAGGTACACTGAGTAAAATGAATGCATGTCACACCTACACTGTCAATAAATATTAATTGAACCTAAAGGACAAAACAACGTTTAATGCTCTTAACTTAACGTTTTCTCAAAACTTTAAACAAAAATATAATGAAAAAACTCCAGTTAAACAAAGAAGTTGTTGCACAGTTAAACAACGATTCGATGGCACAAATAAAAGGTGGAAATAAGGTACCCATAAACTTAACAGATATTTGCCCCTCATTCAAATGTGTATCAGCATTATGCCGAACCTGTGATTGTAAAATCAAAAGAACAAACTTTTGCAAAACTAAAGAACAAGAATAAATTCAAGAACGATATACAATGGGCGAATGCAGGTTGTTTGGGAGATTATTTAGCTATTGTGCTTTTTAAAAACTGTAAAAACCTACGATCAAAAAATAGAGCCCAATTGTTTAAAATTTAATTTTTTAACAAAACCACGATGAAAAAACGAAACAAAAAACTGCAACTCAACAAAGAGGTTATTGCCAGATTAAACGATGATTCCATGAAAAATATTCGGGGAGGGGTAGCAGCTAAAGACACCCTTTCGGATATCATGAAAACAATCCTAAATTGCTATACTCAATATTGTACGAAGGGTTGTACGAAAGATTGCAAAACAAAAAACTGCCCAAAAGTTACAGAACATACATGCCAATGCATTACAGAAATTACCTTCATTGATACCTTATATGATAGTCCTGAATAAATATTAAGGTACAAGTTTTACAAGCATCATAAGTAATAGGAATAAAATAATGTCGTATATAATATTGACTCACCCCATCACACCTTCGGCGTTCTGCCCCCTCTCTACGTGTAGAGAAGCTACCGTGTACCCACAAATCTATTACTTTTATTGCATGACACATGAAACAAATCTGAAGTATTTTATTCCTGATTACACGGGAACACTTCCTGATCATCGTTTAGAAGTCAGGGCAGAAAAGTTA
>Ga0302286_10000394_pt1 | contig 36151 bp, 33 predicted proteins | sample III_Fen_E2_3_FD_198765 | JGI IMG/M metagenome (GOLD analysis project Ga0302286, IMG submission 198765) | Peat permafrost microbial communities from Stordalen Mire near Abisko, Sweden - III_Fen_E2_3 | ecosystem: Environmental > Terrestrial > Soil > Wetlands > Permafrost | place: Sweden: Abisko...
ATCATTTAAAATCGTAGAATAGGCAGGAGTTTTTACCTTTTCTTTTGGAGAATCGGAAATTATGTCACGGATAAAAGAGACCTTTTCATCATCTAAAGCACCATCTTCAGGATTAACAGAATTCGCAACAATGTTTGGGATAACACCCGTCTGAATACCTGAATTAGCAAGCTCCAGAGATAAATCCATCACAGGTTTATTCAATGAAGCATCAGGATTAATAAAACTGCTCAATAAGATAAAATATTCAACATCACTAACTTTATTCTTATCAATATTATCCGATTCAAAAAACTTTTTTGAAAACTCTTTAAAAGGTTTTTCATGTTCAGGTTTGTTTACATATGTAGGAGGAACAAACCTAGCAAACATCGGTGGAACATCAGGATCTACAATAGGAATATTTTGATAACTAGCATACACCATACTCAATTTTGATGGAGGAATGTTATACTCTTTAACATCAGATATTGTACTGTTATAACCATCCTCTGTTATAACCTTTGAACCACCAACCTTAACACTACAAGCCAAAATAGTACTTATTGCATCTTGAGATATACTGTCTTTTTTATTTAAAGAAGAACTGGATGATTTTTTATAGAAATCAGCAACAGAGTTTCCTTGTTTATCATTATCATTAAGGGCTTTAGAAGCTTTAGATAAATATCTCATTACAGATTCGTCAATTACTCCATTATCATTTTTAAAGGCTTTAATAAATTGTGCAGTTTTTTTATCTGAAAAATTATTTTGTTGTAATTTTTCTGCTACTTGGACTAAATTTTCTTTAATATTTTTCCCCTTGTTCATACAAGCCTTGCGAACAACTACGGGATCAACGTCATATTCAGGTCTATTGAGGTTCGTCAGTCTTCTATTTGCTTCTTCCTCACTTATAATTCTATTGGGGTCAGTATTCGCACCAAAATGCACAGTATCATACCCTAAAGGTAAAGTAGCTCCCATATATTTTTGTTTTGCTTTTGAGTTATTAATAACCCTATTTGAGTTAATTAGTGTACTATAATTTAATTGCATATCCATAAACCCTATGTTAATTAGTAATTGATTGACTGGTTAATAAATAATTAGTTAGTTAGCGCAATGCAAGCCAATAGGATATTTACAACAATATAATTGTCTACAACACAAATCCATGGTTTATAGTCTGCCTCTAAACGCTATATAAGTTAATTAGTATGTAATCTGTTATAGCATATTAATCGGTATTTTGTTTTAATTTCAATTGATAATAAGTGTAATCTATACATTTCTTAATAGAATTATAATTTGCTAATTCGCCAAAACACAAAACAGCAGAAGCTATAAAACAAAGATACAAACTTTATAAAATATAAATTTATAGTATCAGAAGTTTAAAGAAATATAACAAATGAGGATTTATTGTTTTACTAAAGAGGATATAGAAAAACTCCAAAATCTACAATTTTGAGAGTTTTTCGTATCCGATGTATAGGATGTAAAAAACAAGAATAGCCTAGGTAAAAGGCTAACTTGTTTTTTTACTGGACTTTGGAGCTGCGAGAAAAATTTCTAATTTTTCCGCACGCTCAAACTGAATTTTAACAATCTATCCATTGCTTCAATCGTCTTTTCTTTGCTACCAAATGAAGTTAAACGGAAATAACCTTCACCATTAGCACCAAAACCAGAACCTGGAGTACCAACAACTTGAATATTAGTCAATAAATAATCAAAGAATTCCCAAGAAGTCATACCGTTTGGACATTTCAACCAAATATAAGGTGAATTTTTACCACCTGTATACCAAATTCCAAGTTTATCAAGTGAATCTGTTATTATTTTTGCATTGTCTTTATAGTAAGAAATGTTAGACATTATTTCTTTATGCCCATTTTCAGTAAATACTGCAGCTGCACCTTTTTGAACAATATAAGGAACACCATTAAACTTAGTTGTCTGACGTCTGAGCCATAGTTTATTCAGAATTGTATCTTCATATACTAATTCTTTAGGAACAACTGTATAACCACATCTGGTTCCTGTAAAACCTGCAGTCTTTGAGAATGAACAAAATTCAATTGCACACTCTTTTGCTCCTTCGATTTCATAAATACTTCTTGGCAGGTCATCTTCCGAAATAAATGCTTCATAAGCTGCGTCAAACAGGATTAATGCACTATTTGATTTTGCATAATCAACCCATTCTATCAACTGATTTTTGTCATATACAGCGCCTGTCGGGTTATTAGGGGAACACAAATATATAATATCTGCTTTTACATTTTTATCAGGTAAAGGTAAAAATCCATTTGATTCATTCGATTCAAGATACAAAATATTACGTCCTGCCATAATATTGGTATCAACATAAACAGGATAAACAGGATCTTGGACTAAAATATTATTATCATTGTCAAACAAGTCTAAAATATTTCCTAAATCACTTTTCGCACCATCACTTATAAAAATTTCATCTAAATCAAGATTTACACCCTGTTTAGCATAATAATCTCTGATTGGAGATTTTAGAAAATCATAACCTTGTTCAGGGCCATAACCCTTAAAAGTTTCTTGTTCACCCATTTCAAGTACAGCTTTTTGCATTGCAGCAATAACATCCTTACATAATGGAAGTGTAACATCACCAATCCCTAACTTAATAATCTGTTTGTCAGAATTAGATTCGCTATACTCTTTTACTTTATTCGCAATAGTTGAAAACAAATAACTTGCTTCTAAGTTCAAATAATTCTTATTGATTTTCATAAATACCCTACCTATTAAGTGCTATGAAACAATTATACTTGAACAGAAATATAAATACAAAATTTTTATTTAAGGAAATACTCTGAATTACCTAAGTTCATATTGGACGAGAATTGTTTTACATAACTAGAAGTAACCACCCAATTAATTTTACCTGTTGGATATTTCAAATAGTGCTCTGTAGAACAAAGAATAGAAACTTTGCAAGCATCTATTAAACTCAATCTAGAAATGTCAATAGTCATATTCTCACAGCCAGAATTAAGAATACGCTCCTTAACAGATTCGACGATTTTATTAGGCTCTGTATTATTCAACACAATGGTTGATGAATTTTGACATAATACTTTCAACATCTGTTTTCCTTTATGTAGTATTTATCGGCAAATTTTAAAAATAATTTGATAAGATTTCTTAAAGATAATACATTTGTATGACGTTTGAGATATAATATAAATTGAGGCCATTGGGCAATCTTTACATCAGTGTATTACTGAATTTTGAGGTTTATATGCAAGTTTTAAATATGACTGAATTAGCAAGCGAGGTTTTTGATATTGAAGCAAACGCAATACTTCGATTAAAAAAATCCTTAAACATAAATTTTGATAGAGCTCTTGATATACTTTTCCAATGCAGAGGCAAAGTTATCGTAACAGGGATGGGAAAATCAGGACTTATCGGAAAGAAGATTGCAGCAACATTAACCTCAACAGGAACACCCTCATACTTTTTACATCCAGCAGAAAGTACCCATGGAGATTCTGGAATTATCACACGAGAAGATGTGGTTATTGCAATATCCAACAGTGGAGAAACCCAAGAATTACTAACCCTTTTGCCTTTAATAAAAAGATTTGGAGTCCCAATTATTTCAATGACAGGTAACTTATCATCCACACTTGCGAAATCAGGGAATGTAGTTCTTGATATATCAATCGAAAGAGAAGCATGTCCTCTAGGGAAAGCTCCTACAGCAAGCACAACCGCAACTTTAGCGATGGGTGATGCTCTTGCAGTTTGTCTATTGAAAAAACGAGGATTCACAGAAGAAGATTTTCTTATCTATCATCCGGGCGGAGCTTTGGGCAAAGGAATTAAATTCCACGTCGGCGATTTAATGATTACTGACAGAAAACTTCCTCTAGCGCCTGAAGATATGAAATTCACAGATTTAATCGAACTTATTTCTGAATACAAACTAGGAATGGCAATTATAACAGATGATACAGGACGGCTATCAGGGATTCTAACAGATGGAGATATTCGTCGTGTAATTTTAAAATACAGAACAGAAATTTCAGATTTAACAGCAAAACAAATAATGACTGTTAATCCAAAAACAGTTGGTATTAATGATTTTGCGGCAAGTGCGCTTCATCTAATGGAAAAACACTCTATCACAGCACTTGCAGTAGTAGACGATTATAATAAACCTATTGCAGTTGTCCACATTCATGATTTATTAAAAGCAGGAGTTGTTTAATGGACTTAAAAGAAAAAGCATCTAAAATAAGAATCTTTGTATTTGACGTAGATGGAGTACTAACAGATGGTAGTTTACTGTTTGATGAGAATGGAATGGAATACAAAAATTTTAATGCAAAAGATGGTCAAGGAATCGTATGTACAAGAAAAGCCGGATTTATAACCGCTATAATAACAGCACGAAAAAATGGAACAGTCGCATATAGAGCAGAAAATCTTGGTATTGAAGAACTCCATGAAGGCATAAGATTTAAACTTCCTGTTTTAGAAGAAATTTTAAAAAAACATAACCTAACTTTTGAAAATGTAGCATATATGGGTGACGATTTACCGGACATATGCATTTTAGAAAAAGTAGGTCTTGCTTGCTGTCCTAATGATGCAGTTCCCGAAGTTATTGAACGATGCAATTTTATATCAAAATTTAATGGTGGCAGAGGGGCTGTAAGAGAGCTTTGTGATTTTGTTCTAAGAAGCCAAAATATTGAACCACTAGATGTTGTTAGAGATGCGCAAGCACAACAATTGAGCTTGCAAAAAAATTAGAGACAAATAGAAGGATTAAACCTTCTTTCAAAGACTATTCTTGCCTTTTACACCCTATACATCCGATACTAAAATAAAGTTAATTGTTTTTCAAAATGTTTTCTAAGAAAAGATTTTCTATGATATTTTGTAAGCCCATACTTATCAATTGCATCAAAATGTTGTTTTGTTAAATATCCAGCGTTTGACCTCCAATTATACTCAGGAAATTCTTTATCTAATTCTTGCATATATCTATCACGTGTGACTTTCGCTAGGATACTTGCCGCAGCGATAGAAGCGGATTTTCCGTCCCCCTTAATTATAAATTGCTGAGGATAAGAAAATTCTCGAATAAGTTTATTCCCATCTACTAATACTTGAAACTCTTTTAATCCAGATTCAATTATCACAGCTTCACATGCCTGTTTCATAGCAAGAAGAGAACACGCTAAAATATTATATTTTTCTATATCATTGACTTCAACACACACAGTTTTACTTATTGATTCATTAAATATAAAATCATATAAATATTCTCGATTTTTAGGAGTTAATTTTTTTGAATCGTTTAAAATTGATAGTTCCGATATCAATTTTTTAGTAACTTTCGGGAAATATACAGCACTCGCAAAAACCCCACCGGCGGCGGGTCCCCTACCTGCTTCATCAGTCCCAATGATAGGCATTTTAAAAGATTTATCAAAATTAAATAAATTTATAGAAGAAGCCTCTTTATTCATAGAGCTATTCTACCATACAAACTACTTTACAATTTGTAATATTCAAGAAAAATTAAGCAATCCAATAGAGATAAAAAACTTTATATAAACATAGGTTAGTTATATGTGAAATAGTTAGTCATCTATCAATAGATAATCGTATCTAATGATTAACTAGGAATACTTGAAAGGTTAGGTTTTATTATGGGTATTGGATCCATTGGAGGAACTTATCTGAATTTCATTCTGGGCACAGGTTCAGAAGAAGTCGGAAGAGTTATTAAATCAACTGTACAAAATAGACATGCAACAGGTCAAAATTATATTAAAAGTGTATGGTCTGGAACCCGACAAGGGGTGAAAGATTCTTATCAAAGCACCAAAGCAAATGGTGGCTTTTGGAAAAATATAAAAGCTGGCTTTAGCGAAATTCCAAGTGGATGGAAAAACGCTGCTGTTGCAGGTGAAAAATGGTATAAAAATGCGCCTAAACAATTAGTCGGAGCATTCAAAGGATGTGGCAAAGCCATGCCGGCATTAATGGCGTTTATGATGGTCGCAGGAGAATTACCAAATATATTTAAAGCAACCAAAGACAAAGGCGTTGGGCAAGGTGCGATAGAAACAGGTAAAGCGGCAGCAAAACTTACAGGAGGCGCAATCGGCGCAGCAATAGGTACTGCACTTATACCAATTCCATTCCTAAATTCAATGATTGGTTGGACAGTAGGTAGCATGGTTGCAGGTGCATTAGTAGGCAAAAGTTATAGTGAAAAAGTTGCTGCAAATCCAGAATTAGCGAACGCAAAAGAAAATAAAGAGACAAAAAAAGATAATAAAACTGTTCAAGAGGCAGGAGTTCCAGGCAATGCCACAGGAACAACACCAATAGCAGGTGACCCAGCAATTGCCTTCAAAGGTAGCTCCGTACCACTACCATCTATAGATGACGAAGATTTCGGTCCAAACAAACCTTATGCAAATGTATTCTATCCAGGTGGTGGATTAGGTGGAAGCTATATGGGAATGGGTTCAGGTCTCGGAATGGGAATGGGTATGGGGATGAATGTCCAACCACAAAGTTCAAACCTTCTAACTCCATATGCAGGTAATGGTAATCAAAGCTCCAATTTACTAACAGGATCTGGAAATGGATACCAATCATTCGCCCCAAATAAATCTCAAACAGGTAATCTATTAAATGCAAACATATAAAACAACCTAACCAAATATAAATATTAACAAATATAAATAATAAAACTTAATAAAGAAATGCTTTTTATACACAATAAATATAAAAAGTATTTCTTTTGTATATACCTAATATCTACTTTATTTTTTGGGGTATTTTTAGGGCTCAAAAAAGGCAATTTCCAAAAACTAAATTACTTTATATAAGGGTAAGCAGGATGGTTCAAAACCAAATAACAAAACAGTTTAAGACATATTATTAAACAAGTTTTGTAAACAAAATTTTTTTTATACTCTCTCTTAATATCCTCGTGTTTATTTAATGTTTGCCGCAAATGGCAAACTTTTTTTTTGGTGCTACGCACGTAGACACATGGGTTTAGTCAAGATTATTGGCTAAATTAAACTTACAAGTTTTGTTTGTTCATTCCATGCACGCAAATAATCCGTTTGCACTTTTCCGTCATCTTGAGCAAGGCGAAAGATATTTTTAAATTATTTTTTAATAAAGATTCTTAACATACATTCAGAATGATGTTAATGTTCATGCACAATCAAATAGATTTATTATTGACCATAATAGCCATATTGACCAACCGCAGGTGTTGAAGGAGTATTGTCCTTTGTCATGCCATATTGACGAAATTGAGATTGTGGAAGATTGTACATCCCATAATATTTTGCCTGTTGTTCAGAATAAACGTAAGGAACGGATTGAGGATTATTTCCAGCACGTTGCTTATTTTGATTATACCTAGCTAAATTTATCGCCTGAGTATTAGTGGTAAGAGAAAATGCGCTAGAAGGCAAGCTCACAACACCTAATAAAAATATTACAAATACTGATAAATAAATCTTTTTCATCGCTCTACCTCCCCCACATTAACCATATTACTCCTTTTTTAAAATTAATCAAAGTGCTAATTGAAAAATTCTATAGGAAATGTATTGTAACTAAATTTTCAGTGAGTATAATCGGGATGGATTAACAATTCAAAAGGAGATTGAAATGAGAAAATTATTAAACAACCTTGTACTTGTTATCGCATTATTGGTAACAACTTCAATCCCAACATTTGCATTCTATTCAGACATGAGTACAAATCACTGGGCTTACAAGCAAATTAAACAATTAACAGCAAAAGGTGTTGTTGTAGGGTACCCTGATGGTTCTTTCCACCCGGATGAAAACGTAACAAGAGCAGAATTTGCATCTATGGCAATTAAAGCTCTTGGTCAAGAACATACAACTGTTGCACAACCTGTCAAATTTACTGATATTGACACAGATTTTTGGGCATACGATTCAATTCAAAAAGCTATCTATTTTGACTTAATCGCTAACCCTGTAAGTGGTGGCAACTTCAGACCAGCAGAGGCTGTATCAAGAGCAGAAGCAACTTCAATAGCAGTAAATGCTCTTACAACAGAACAAATCAGCAAAGAAAAGGCAAAATATGTTTTGTCAAAAGTATACAAAGATTCTGACAAAATCCCTGAATGGTTCGTAATACCCGCAGGTAAAGCAGAAATTTTAGGAATGGTTGTTTGTGCACCAGCACATTCTGGAATTCTTGATGCAGACAGACCTGCAACAAGAGCAGAAGTTACAGCTATTTTATACAACATGATGGAACAAGCAAAACTTAATCCTAACGCAAAATTAGCAGAAGCTATGCGTAAGAAAACCGGTGAAGGTTATGTAATACCAAATGCAACTGTTCAAGGTGCAATTGGTACAATCCCTGCTGGAACTATAGTTCCAATTCAAGTTGGTAACGTAATGGGTTCTAACATTTCTAAGAATGGCGACTTATTCATTGCAAAAACTGCTCAAAACTATGTAACTAAAGACAAATATATCTTAATCTACAAAGGTACAGATATTAAAGGTCAAGTTTGCAACGCTAAAGCAGGAAGACTGTTCGTAAGAAATGGTGTTCTAACATTGGCAACAGATACAATGATTACACCAAACGATCAAGCAGTTGTTTCTCACGGAACAGCAAGTATTACAATGAAAAAAGGAAAATTCATGACTATCATCAGAAAAATATTCAAAGGTGAAAAAGTGATTGTGCTTCCTAACGGTACAGTATACGTTAAATTACTTGATTCAATCAAAGTTGATTTAACTAATGGATGGATTTTCGAATAAGAATAATCCAGAATAATATACCAAATAAAAAGGCGGGTTACAAAATTGTAACCCGCCTTTTTTTAATTTTTTGTAATTAATCCTCACAGAGTTCTTGTGCGTAGCACAAAAAAAACTCCTCTAGGATGAGGAGTAAAATTTGATTAGGAAGGGAATTAGGGTAGGTCTCTCTTTTTTTAACGGTAATTTTGTGTTTACTTAACGTTTGTCTTTACATCTTACATATATATAAAGTGTATATACTATCTCCAATTTCACGACTTGTTTTATTCGTTACAAAAGTTCATAAATAATGTTGAATATTCTTACAATCATCTATTTGTAAAGGTTTTTCCAATTGGCTAGAAATTAAAATCAAATAAAAATAAAGAAATGTAACAAAATATATCCGATATGCAATTTGTATATACTCGAATACTTTATATAAGGGTAAGCGATAAACAAAAGCTTAAAAAAAGATTTTTCATACATAACCTACACACACACTAACCTTCTACACACGAGGAATTACTAAAAAAATTCCAAACCTTACTTCTTGTAAGGTTTTTTTTTGGTGCTACGCACGTAGACATGTTAGGTTTAAAGTCAAGTTATTCGTTAAGGGTAACTTTTATATGATTCATTTTCTGGCTTCAAGCCACTCCTAACTCGCAGTACATTTAATTTATTCTTTAAAATTTCGACTGAACTGCCAATAATCTAAGACAAGACCCGCACTAGATGCGCAGACAATAGGTTGGATTGTAGGATTCTTTGTCATACCTAATGTCAAAAAACCTATAAAATTTGACATGTTATTTCATTTACAAAAAATACTTTAAAGGAAGAGGATATGTATGTTAAACTAATAGGGTAGAGTTACTTAGAGAAGGAAGATTAAATATGATACCTATTTTTAATTCAAAACGTCAATATGATGAAATTGGTGCAGATGTAGAAAAAGCAGTTTGCGAAGTTCTTAGATCAGGTGCTTACATTCTTGGACCGAACGCTAAGGCATTAGAAACCGAATTAGCAGAATATATCGGAACAAAATATACCGTAGGTTTAAACTCTGGTACAGATGCCTTACACTTAGCTTTAAGAGCTTTAGATATCGGTGCTGGTGATGAAGTTATAACAACAGCTTTCACATTCGTTGCAACAGCAGAAGCAATCGGAATTGTTAATGCAAAACCTGTGTTTGTGGATATTAATCCTGATACATATAATATTGATCCTGCAAAAATTGAAGCAGCTATTACTCCAAAAACAAAAGCAATCATACCTGTTCACTTATATGGACAACCTTGCGATATGGATGCAATTATGGATATTGCAAAACGTTATGATTTGAACGTAATTGAAGATTGTTGCCAAGCAATCGGATCAAGCTATAAAGGTAAGAAAGTTGGGACATTCGGAGATTTCGGATGCTACAGTTTCTATCCTACAAAGAATTTAGGAACAATGGGTGATGGTGGACTTATTACCACTAACTCTGAATACTTAAAAGACAGAGTTATCGCGTTAAGAAACCATGGTGGCGCAGTAAGATATCACCATGATGAAATCGGTGTAAACTCAAGACTTGATGAAATTCAAGCAGCGATTCTTAGAATAAAACTTCCACACATTGATTCTTGGAATACAAAACGTAGAGAAAAAGCGGCTATATACAATGAACTATTTGCAAAATGTTCTGATATTCAAACACCTGTTGAGTTAGATGGCACTCATTGTGTATATCACCAATACACAGTTAAGGTTCCTAACAGAGATGAGACATTCGAAAAATTGCATGATGCAGGAATTGGTGCAATGTTATATTATCCAATCCCTTTACACTTGCAAAAAGTACATAACTATTTAGGAATGGAAAAGGGTTCATTACCAATAACAGAAAAAAATACTGAGATTGTAATGTCATTACCTATGTTTCCAGAATTAACTAGAGAAGAACAAGAAACTGTTGCTAGTACTTTAATCAAATTGGTTGAAGAATCTAAATCATTAGTTTAATAAACTAATAATAAAAATAAAAAGACCACCTTTGAAAGGTAGTCTTTTTTATTTTAAAACATACAAGGAATCAGGCGTATTTATTGCTTAAATACTTATTTTAGTGTATCCTTAGGGAGTGACGAATAAAAAGATGTTAGATTTGGATTTAATAGTTTCAAATTGCGGGGTTAATACCGACGTTACCCCTGATATTGTTATCGGTAACATTTCAAATCTTGAAAAAGAATATAATTCTGAGGAGCTTATTCAGATATATAATTATCTTTTAACTTGTGTAAAACACCCTAAAATATTAGTTTATTTAATCAAATGTACTGATAAATACAAAGACGAGTCTTCCTTAGGCAGATTAGTAGATTTACTATTACTAAAAGGGCAATTAAAAAATTCAAGTTATGAACCTGATGAACTTATAAATTTAAGGGTTATGTGCACAAAAGCTATCTCAAATTACAAAGATACATCTGTCGTAGGTGCTCTTTTGTATTGTTTAAATAACAAAGATGAACATTACAAAGTAAGGCTGGCATGTGCTGATGCCCTTGGCAAAATTGGAGATAAGTATGCTGTTGCACCATTGATTGAACTTGTTCAAGATGAAAATGAAAAATCTGTATACCTAAAAGAATCGGCAGCATCCGCTCTTGGAGCTCTTGGAGATGCAAGGGCTATCGACCCTCTCGTAAGTATATTGGAAGCAAAGCAAGGATTTTGGGATAAATTCTCATTTCTTAAAGAACGAGTAATTGAAGCTTTAGGAAAACTTAACGTTAATAACAAAAAAGTTATAGTTGCACTAAAATCATCACTTATGGATTCATCACCACTTGTCAGAATAAATGCGATAGAAGCCATTATGAATAGTGATGAAGAACACGCTGCAGAATATATAAAAGAATGCCTTAAAGATGAGGTCAATGAAGTACAGAAAAATGCTCTTATTGCTATGTACAACCTTGAAGGCAGGGATATACTTGATGAAGTACTTTCAAATCGTGAATATTCAGAATATTTGAAAGAAGAAGCTAAATCATTGATGGATGAATACGAGAATACTGATGAATAAAAAATCTATTATACTATTATCTGGGGGCTTAGACTCTTTAGTATGTTTAGGAACACAAAGAGAATATTACAATATTGAACTTGCCCTAACATTTAATTATGGTCAAAAATCGGCAAAATATGAAATTGAAGCCGCAAGTAAACTTGCAGAATATTATAATGTGACACACAAAGTTATAGAACTTCCTTTCTTAAGGGAAATAACCAATACCTCTCTAGTTAGCGACACAGAAGTCCCTGAAACAAATTTATACACGCAGGAAAGTGCCAAAGCTGTTTGGGTTCCGAATAGGAATGGACTATTCTTAAGCATTGCAGCAGCATATGCTGATTCTTATGAATACACACATATTATTTTTGGAGCGAACAGAGAAGAGGGCGAAACATTCCCTGATAATACAGAAGAATTTGGGGATATTTTAACAAAAAGTTTTGAGTATTCAACACTAACAAGACCGAAAATTTATGCACCGTTGATAAGCATGGATAAGGGTGATATAGTAAGGTTAGCAATAGAAGAACACTTACCATTGGAATTAACGAGAAGCTGTTACAGTTCTGGAACTAAGAATTGTGGTAAATGTGAATCTTGCAAACATCTAAAAGATGCTTTAATGAAGAATGGGGCTAAAAAATATATTGAGGTATTATTTTAAAACATGCTAACTAAGTTTATTGATGAAGAGATTAAATACATAGGTTCTCAGCTTTCGCCACACTGGATTTACAAGAATTTTCATATTCAAGGAGATGCTATTGTAGCATTTTGTGGAGAATGCGAAGTTAAATTAACAGAAATGGTTGATATTGAAGATGTAATTAATAATGAACCGATTTATAGCAAATATATGCTTAGTTTCATTTCAGAGCAATTCAATATTAATTTAGTTGAAGGCGTCTTTAGACAACGATTATTAGTGTGTATCATAAAAGAATGTTTAGAAAAGCGTGGAGTATTTGTTATAAGAAATGGTGATGATTTGATGATAAATGACAAAAAATTATCTGTTTCTATTGCAACAAAATCAATCACATCAACATTAATTCATACCGGCTTAAACATAGAATCAGAGGGCGCACCACTAGAAGTAAGTGGCTTAAAAAGCGAACTTGGAATAAGCGACATTAAAGAATTTGCTATTGAAGTAATGACTAACTATGCTGATGAATTAAATGATATCGAACTGGCAAGTACAAAAGTCCGAGGAGTTTAAATTATGGGAAACCAATATTATAAAAAATATATAAAAAAAGAAGACGAAACCGAGGAAAAACCTAGCTACGTGAAATTATTTTTTGGGGCATTTTTTATGATGCTTGTTCTTTTTGTGTTAATCGCAGGACACTTATCATCAAGCGTTGATACTGCAATTGGCGAAAATGATGAAGGGGATATAAAAGAATCCGGACTAGGTGTAAGGCATCTAATTGATAGCAGATTAAAATTTATCCAAATGGAAGATAGTGATAAATTACCTTCCACACAAGCACCTAAAGTAATACAACCTCAAGTAGATAATACTTATAGCAATGACCAACAATCAGAAGTTCAAACTCAACCATCCCAAAGTCAAAATCCATATGGGACAGGAAATGCTTATCCCTCAGGACAAGGAAACAACTCATTTTCCACCTCTGGCTACGGCCAAACAAATGGAATCAGACGACCAACAACAATAAATAATAGCCAACCTACATCAAGACAAATTAGTGGAGGTAGCTCATACAAAGTTTATATAGGTTCTTATTCAACTTTAGAACAAGCAAGAGTGGCCCAAAGTATTATTCAAGATTCAAGTCTTGGAGTTACACCTTATGTAAAAAGCATAGGAAATGGTACATATACTATTCAGGTTGGCACATATTCGGATGTAAGTCGCGCTCAGGGGCTTACCAATGAGTTAAGACGAAATCATTTCCCTGCAAGAATGGTTCCTAATTAGGGGCACTACGTGCGTAGACACATGGGGTAAATGGCAGGATTTTTTGCTCCTGCGGAGTTTTATCACTAAAACTCCTACGTCGCCATCGTTAAGTTCCGCGTCGGCTTACGCCTTTTTTGCTAAATTAAACTTTCAAAATTTATTTATTTCATGCACGCAAATAATCCGCTTCTAGATTTTCGTCATTCTGAACGAATGTGAAGAATCTTTGACGATATTATAGTTCAAAGAAATGTGAGCCGTATAGAAATATTATTAGTAAAGAGGTTAACCATTGACTCCCCGCAAGCGCTTTTATTGTGATACAATTATTTTACTATGACAGATAACTATCTTATAGATACACACGCACATTTGGACATGTATGATGATTGTGAGTCAATTATAAAGACTGCTGAAGATTACGGTGTAAAAAAAATAATCATACCTGCCGTGGAAGAAAAATATTTTGAGAAAATAATAAATATTGCAAATTCATATGAAAATATTTTCTGCCAATTAGGAATTTTCCCATCAGAAGCGAAATCTTGGAGTGAAGATATAAAAGACAAAATAATACGTTTAAGTAAAAACAAAAAAGTTATAGCAATAGGGGAAGTAGGACTTGATTACTACTGGGATAAATCATTTAATGATATACAAAAAGAAGTTTTCAAAGAACAAATTTTATTGGCAAACGAACTAAATCTACCTATTGTTGTTCACGATAGAGAAGCACATCTTGATAGTTTTAAATTATTAAAAGAATACAACAAAGGCTCCGACGTCATATTCCATTGTTTCTCAGGAAGCATAGAATTTGCTCGGGAATGCATAAAAGAAGGTTGGTATATCGCATTAGGTGGAGTAGTAACATTTAAAAATGCAAAGAAAATGAAAGAGGTTGCTAAAGAAATTCCACTTGAAAAACTCTTACTTGAAACAGACTCCCCTTATTTAACACCAGTTCCATACAGAGGAAAAGAAAACCAACCTGCATACGTTAAATTTGTTGCAGAAGAAATTGCTAAAATCAGAGAGGCGAATATGGATGAAATAATCACAACTACTACAGAAAATGCAGAAAGAGTGTTTGGAATTTGAAAAAAGAGAGATTAGATACAATCCTAGTAGACTTGGGCTACTTTGAAAATAAAAGCAAAGCATCGGCTGCAATACTTGCAGGGGACGTAAGAATTGGGGATGAAACAATCACCAAATCAGGCTATCAATTGAACCCCAGTAAAGAATATGACTTTGTTATCAGAAAAATGCCTTATGTATCAAGAGGTGGATTTAAACTTCAAAAAGCATTAGATAGTTTTAACTTTTCACCCAAAGACAGAATTTGCCTTGACGCAGGAGCATCAACAGGTGGATTCACAGATTGTCTTTTGCAAAGAGGAGCTAAATTTGTTTATGCAGTAGATGTTGGTTATGGTCAATTGGCATGGAAAATACGATCAGATGAAAGGGTCAAAACCGTAGAAAAAACGAATTTAAAGATATGTGGGCCCGACACAATCTATGATAAAGATGAACTTTGGGCTAATTTATTAGTATCAGATATGTCATTTATTTCACTAGAGCGAGTGCTACCAAATTTAAAGAAACTTTTAAATCCAGAATGGCATGAAATGATTTGCCTTATAAAACCTCAATTCGAAGCAGGAAAAGAATATGTTGAAAAAGGTGGGGTTGTCAGAAATAAAAATACGCATATAATGGTAATTAATAACGTTGCAAATTGTGTGAAAGATCTTGGTTACAATGTCCAAGGACTAACCTATTCTTCAATAAAAGGACCAGCAGGAAACATTGAATATCTTATTTACTTTACAACTGAAAATATTGAAGAAATAGCCTTTTCGTCCGTTGATATTGTAAACTCAGCGCACAATGAGCTAAACAATGAGAATAATATTTACTAAACTTTACTAAAACAAATAGGGGAATTACCTTTTTTTAATTTTTATTATACTATAATATAGTTAAGCAAGAGTATGGAAGGAGTCCAATGAATTGGAAGTAACTAATAATCATTTTGACGGGACGGAAGAATATTTAGGAAGACATGTTTTAGCAGAATTTTTTGACTGCGACCCTAATATGTTAAATAACAAAGACCGAATTGAAAATAATATGGTAGATGCGGCTATTGAATGTGGAGCAACCGTTGTTCAAAAATGTTTCCACATGTTTTCACCTTATGGAGTAAGTGGAGTTGTTATAATAGCAGAGAGCCATTTATCAATACACACATGGCCAGAATTGGGATATGCATCAGTAGATTTATTTACTTGTGGAACAAAATGCGACCCTAAAGTGGCTTATGAATTTTTGAAAAACAAATTACATTCTAAAAATGCGTTCTTTACAGAACTAAAGCGTGGAATTTTAAATAGTGATACTATGCAACTTACGCATAAAGCATTTGAATTAGTAGAAGAATATGAGAGTTAATAAAGTTTAACCATAAAATAAAAAAGATATAAGTTAAATCTTATATCTTTTTTTTATTTATGAGCTTTACTTTGTCTTAGATATTTTTCACCATTATCGATAATTCCTGTAGAATCCTCAATAAATACATCTCTTTGTTTCATAACAAACTTTTTTTTATCTCCTGTTGAAGAAGCAATTTTTTTATTAAAACCAACTAATCCTTTTTCATAAAAACCTTTTATTAAATTCAATGAACGGTGAGTATGTTTTCCTTGACAAAAATTATCAATATCGACAATCCTTCTTTGGCACAGACCTGGTACAACATTACCTTTAGCGTGTACTTGAGTCATTTCACAAGCAGCTTCATTAAATCTACCTTGTTTTGCATAGGCAACAATATTTGAATTTTTAAGTTTTGTAGGTCCAACATTAAAGAATAGGTCCAACAAAGCCTCCATTTGCTTTTCTGATAATTTAGCAGGATGGACAGAAGCTTCAACTTGTTTTTTTGCATTATTTATATCTGAGACAAACAATTTATAAACCTGTTCATCAGTAATAGTATCTCCATAACTATAATTAGGATCGGCACTAATATTATGCCCAATACCTATGGTTTTGATACCTCCTTGGTCTGAATAAGCCTTATTAAGAACCCCTTCATAAGAAACAAGTTTATCAATAAATTTAGAACTTAGACCTGTAAGATTTGCAATATTTTTACTGTCTTTTTGTGGTATTTCTAATTTTATAGTTGAATTTTTATTTGAAGGCTTACTAATACTAATAGTATCCATATTATCAGAAGGCTTAGACGTGTAAATTGAATTTGGGGATTTAGAATTAACATTCAAATATGGAGGCACAGAATAAATAGAATTTGAATCTACTTTGTTATAATGCCCAAATGATAAATATGATGACCAATCATAATTGGTAGCAGTATTTTTTTTGTCCCCAACTTGAACCATATTAATTCCCCATATTATATATAAATAAAGTCATTTATATCTTAAAAATTGACTAAAATTCAAATAAACCTTAATATTATTAACAATTGGGTAATATATTATTCTATTTTATTCATAAAGAACTCAACCCATTTTATAATTGTTGATATCTCATAGGGTTTTGGAACATATAAATCTGCACCAGAATTAAGAACAAGAGTTTTATCATGATAGATTGATGTTGCAATAATTTTTGTATTAACAAAATTTTGAGAGTTTTTAATTTTGCTACATATTTTTAATCCCTGCATATTTTCACCTGAATCTATTAAAATAATAGATGGTTTCAGTTTTTCTAAATTATCATTTTGATCAATTACATCATACCCTTGAAGTTCAAAAGTAGTTCTTAAAAGGAGCTCTAAAGCTTCATCTTCTTCAAATATTGCAATTTTTCTATTATATTTTTCATCTAAAATTGAATCTGCACCCGCTATTTTAGGTCTATCAACAATATAATTTGACCTTAATGGCAATTTCGCAAGAGCTTTAACCTGATATAATTTACTTAATAACTTTTCAGCATCATCATAATTATCGAACTCACTTGATACAACACCAATTTGAACTGAAACGAATTCAACTCTTCGACCCGCTGATTCGTCGCCTTGAAGAAGCATATAACCACGTATAGAATCCTCTTTTGAATAAAATTTTAATGCAACGGTATCAAAAGCAAACGTTAAAAATGAAGCCACTTTTTCTGCAGTTGCTGGATGAGTAACGATTAAAAATTCAGTTTCAGATATTTGACTCAAAAAATCTTTTTCAGTAAGTGCAGATTTTGTTATAGCAATAAAAGCTTGAATTACTCTATCTGCGGCTAGTTCTGTATAAACTTCACTGTATGCAGTAAGATTTTCTATGCTAATTAAAAGAGTAGCCCAATCTGTATTTTTAACCAAAACTCTTTTTAAGGTTCTTAAAGAATATTTTTTATTTGGTAAAAGCGTTTTCATCTCAAGATTAGACTCAATTTCACGCCTTAAGTGCGCATGGATTCTTGACCGAAACTCTTTTATATTAACAGGCTCACTAATAAAATCATCTGCACCACTTTCTAAGACTTTGATTCTATCATCAGACTCAGCAGATTTTGAAAGAGCAATAATTACAGGGCGCATATTATAGGTAAGCACACGAATTTTGTTACAAAAATTTTCTAGAGCCTCTGGAATAGAATCTGATACTATAATTAAATCAGGCTCATTATCTTGAATGTATTTTAGAGCATCCATAAGATTGTGTACAACCGTAACAGAAGTATTAGAACTCTCAAGACATTTTTTATACTTCGTAGATAATTCTTTTCTTCTATCAATAATTACTGCGTTACAGAGCATTTTACATGATCCTCAATATTATAAATGGGAAACTTAATCTCAAACTCAGTTCCTTTTTCAAGATTTTTAAATGATATTTGACCATTCATTTTATCAACAAGAGTCTTAGTTATAAACAATCCCAACCCACTTCCTTGAATTTTTCGAGTTAAAGGATTATCGATTCTGGAAAATTTTTCAAAAATCTTAGTCGCATTTTCATCATCAATTCCGATTCCTTTATCCTGAACTTTAATAAAAACAAACTTATCAGATGAATCTGTAACAAGATTTATTTCAGAATTTTCCTCTGAATATTTTGCAGCATTTTCGATTAAATTAATCATTATTTGTTGAAACTTTTCAAGATCAACAGAAATTGATGGAAGATTTTTCTTAAATTTTTTAATTATTTTATGAGATTTATATTGTTGTTCAATTATTTGAATTACAGGCAACATCGAAGAATTAACATCAATATTAGTTAATATCAGTGCATCTTTAGGTAATTTTGTAACAGACAAAATATTTTCCACAAGATTAATCAATCTATTAGACTGTTGTTCAATAATAGTAAGAAATTTTTTCTTAGAGATATCATCCAATTTATCCCACGAAGTAAGCATAGTCTGAGCAAACCCCCTAATACTTGTGAGCGGAGTTCTTAGTTCATGTGAGACAGTTGAAATAAAATCTTCTTGATTACTCATAGGACGATTATAGCACATTAAAAAAATGTTACTAGACAATTAACTATGTCTGTATTATCATATCTTATGTTAAAGGTGCTTATAGAAGCCCAGCGATAAGGATAGATGCAAACGTAAAAAGAGATGATTTTCCTTATGGTGATAACATTCTAAATAAAATACTTGCCTTGTGACAGAGGTAAATGGGACTTCCACTGGTTCGATTAAGTATAGGAACGGAAGGAGGGAAGAGTAGACGCCGTCTAGCGATTACGCCTCCCACAACTGAAAATTTAATAATAAAATGCTATGCCCTTGTGGCAAGGACTCCACTGGTTCGATTAAGTATCGAAACAGAAGGAGGGGAGAGTAGACGCCGTCTAGCGATTACGCCTCCCACAACTGAAAATTTAATAATAAAATGCTATGCCCTTGTGGCGGAATCGGTAGACGCGTTGGACTTAAAATCCAATCGGGGTTCACCCTCGGTGCCAGTTCAAGTCTGGCCAAGGGCATTTTTAAAAGACTCACATTTATTGTGGGTCTTTTTTATTGATTGTCCTACAATCCTACGTCGCTCACGTTAAGTTTCAGACTTACAAAGCCTTTGATTTCTCAAAGTCTTTTCAGTCTTTCACTCCGAGCTTACGAAGTTATAAACTTTTGTTACAGATTATTCCTTTTCTGATTGCAAAGCCGAAAAAATTTGTTTATATAGATATATAACATTTGTGAAGTATTTAATTAAAAAGGAGTATGTGCATGGTAAAGATTGACGGAAGCCAACCAGTAAAAGAAGTTAAACCGCAACAAACAGAATTAACAGCAGGAACAGCAGGTACGACAGATGAATCTAAAAAAAATGTTCCAATGGCTGGAGTTCCGCAAGAAGCACCTGGCGATAACGTCAGTTTAAATAAAACTAAACAAAAAATTGCAACCAAGGCTGAAACATTAGATTACTCAAACTTTGGCGGGAAAAAAGAAGCTGCAACAGCATCTACCCTTGCTAGAAATGTTCTTGATGCTGTAAATGACCAATTAAAAGCATTTCAACGTGAATTCCCAGGAATAACAGTAGATTTAGAAGAATTTCCTGATCCTGCAAAATTTTCTAAAAAAACATTCGGGAAAGATGGAGCATATAGCCAATGGCAACAAGCAGTTTCTGAGTGGCGCAACAATGCTACTGAAGCGATTAATGAAGCGCAAAAAACATCTATTACTGATGTTGTAAAAGCAGAAGGTGAAGAGACCCGTACCGAATTATCAAAACAGCAAGAACAAATAGTTAATCAAATGGTTGAACTTGAACAAATAACACTAGAAGAATTTAATGCATTATATGCACAGAATAATCATAACTTTAATAAAACTATATCTGTTATTCGCGCCGAAGGTGCCCACACACGAAATACTGAAAGAGCAGAAGGAGCTAAAACAAGGAAAACAGTAATTGCGGATGGAAATAATACAAGAAACCTTGTTTATGAAGCCGGAAAAACTATATACAACGAAGTTCGAATCCAAGGTGAATATACAAGATTCAATGACGATGTAAATACAGATGGTGTACACGCACATCTTGATAATACAAACAAACACATAGATGCTGCAAAAGAACATAACGCTAAAGTATCAGAACTATCTGCTGGTCTATCAGCATCTCTTACAGCACAACATATGCCAGGCACAATATCTAAAGTTACAAATTTGCAAGACACCATCGTAAAATCAAAACTTCCTGATGATAAAAAAGTAGAGTTATTAACGGACTTAAAACGCTTTGCGTCGCAAGTCTATATATCAGATAATGAACTAAAAACAGAGTCAGAAAAAATCGAAAAAGCAATTCAAGGACAATAGATTCATAAGGAATAATATATTAAAAGGGCGATGAAAATTCATCGCCCTTTTAATATATTATTTACTAACTAATATTTATTTGTAGTTTAGGCTGATTTGTGCTTAAATTGATGTGTATAGGTGTTAATTAGCCTAATAAAAGGCTGCATGTGAGGTAAGAATGAGAGAATTTATTTTAAAAAATGGAATAGAATCAGTATACAAACAAAATCCAAATACTCCTAGAATTGCCTTCACTTTAAACATCTCTATTAATGCTCCTGAAAAATTCGCAGGGACATATGCTCTGATGAATAGACTTTTGCTGCAAGGAACAAAAAAGTATAATAATGCAGCACTTGCAAAAATTCTTGATGAAAATGCAATTGAATTATCCTCGGATATGAAACAAGATTATCTTCGTTTCCGATTTGTATGCTTAAATGAAGATTTTGAACTTGCAATGGAAATATTGGATGACATTATCAACAACTCTACATTTGAAGAATTTACCAAAGAAAAAGAGAAAATGAGAAGCGAAATCATTGCAGAACTTGATTCTGCGAGAACAAAGGTTTCGGATGCTTTCATAAAAACTGTTTATGAAAATCACTATTACGGGAATACATATACTTTGATGCTTGAAAGCCTTGATTCTATTACAAAGGCCGACGTATCAAACTCTTATAAAAAAATACTTAAGGAAGGTAAAAAAGTTCTTTCTGCAGTTGGAAGTATAGAATTTGAAGAAATTAAACCTTTGGTAGAAAAAACTATAGGGAAACTTGAAAACAACTACGTGCTTATTAAATCTATTGATAGGCCAATCCTAAAAGAATTTAAAAGAGTTGATGTAATAAAAGAAGATGTACAACAGGCACAAATTTTTCAGGGTTGGATTGTTCCTACATTCAGTTCTGAAGATTATCCGGTGCTTGCAGTAATTAATACAATTCTCGGAGCAATGGGACTTTCCTCCAGACTTTTTAGAGAACTTAGAGAGAAAAAAGGTCTTGCATATACAGTAAGAACATCATGCGAATCTAAAGAATTGTGTGCATTATTTAGCATTTATATAGCAACTGAACCATCAAATATTGATATATCGCTTGCTGGATTTAAAGAAGAAATTGATAAAATTAAAAATATTCCTATTGAAGAGGAAGAACTTACAAATGCTAAAAACAATATTATTGGCAAACAGCAATTTGTTATCGAAACCAATTCTCAGCAATCTATAACAATGGCTTATTATGGCATTGTTGGTTTAGGGTTTGATTACCAAGACAAAATTATAGAGAAAATCAAGAACGTAACGCCAAAACAAATTCAAGATTGCGCAAATAAATATTTTACAGATAACTCAGTTATAGCCGTTTTACATCCATAGAATATGAAAAAAACAGAAGAACTAAACATATTAAAAGAAAATTGTCGTAAATGCCAAAAGTGCGAACTGTCGAAAACTCGAACAAATGTCGTTTTTTCAGATGGGAATCCTGATAGTGCAAAAGCTATCCTTATAGGAGAAGCACCCGGGGCAAATGAAGATATGACTGGAACTCCTTTTGTTGGAAGGGCAGGAAAACTTTTAAATGAATTTCTAGAAAAAACAGATATTTCAAGAAAAAATGATTTGTATATAATAAACACCGTAAAATGCAGACCTCCAGAAAATCGAGTGCCAACACCAAGGGAGAAATCATCTTGCGAAGAATATCTAATAAAACAAATATCAATTATTAATCCACAAGTTTTGATATTTTGTGGAGCAACCGCCTTAAAATCGTTTTATAAAGAAAATATACCAATATCCAAAATTAGGGGACAATGGCTAAATATAACGATAGACAATAAAACATATAAATCTATGGCAATATTTCACCCATCATATCTATTAAGAAATTACTCAATGGAAGAGGGTAAACCTAGAGCCCTCATGCTAAAAGATTTATCTAATATTAAAAATATGTTACATAACATTTCTTAAAACTATGTTATAAATTTCTCAAAATGTGGAATAGTTTTAATAGAGGAGTATTCTATCAATCATCGTTATAACAATAATACTAGGGTTTAACCCTACCCCGAGGAATATATGGATATTGCAGACGTTTTAAATTCACAAGTTGCTGGACAAATTACCACAATGAAAATGAAAATGTTATCTTCTGCCGAAGATGAAATTGGTGGCGTGGCAGAAAAAATAGCTGAGACAGGTGATCCATCTTATATTTTGGAACTCAGCCCTATGGCACTTGCATTGTTTCATCAATCATCAAGTAAATAATCAGGTATCATCCATTTGGATAATTGTTTTTTGAGTATAATTTTAACTAAGATTTATAGTACTCAAGAAAGGAGTTTTCTATGGATGAAAATGAAAACAACAATAACAATGAAAAACAATACCACACAGAAAAACAAGGATGTTTAAAATATGTAGGATTGTTTTTGGCAGTACTAATAGGTACCTTTTTAGCAGTTTATGTAGTAGTCGACATTACCATCTCAAGATTTATGGATCCATTTGGGATGATGGGAAATATGTCAAGAATGGAAAATGAAGCATTCAAAGATTTTGATAAGAATGCCGAAGTGCCGATGATGCCACCGCCACAGTCTAGACATCACTTGCTACCACCAGGTATAATGAAACCGCCAACTGTTGATTTTGTAAAACTACCAGATGCTTATAAATTTATCATTAACCTAAATGATTTTGGCAAAAACCCTAAAAATATTGGGATCAACGTAGAAAATAAAACGATAACAATTAATGGCGAAAATAAAAAATCAAGTAAACATTCTGATTCATTCTCAACATTCTCTGAAAGCTTCACTTTAGACGATGATGCAGAATTTAGCAAAATGAGTAAGAAAACTGTACACAATAAATATATAATTACAGTACCAATTGAAGATGAAGACTAAAATTTTTTATTCATAAAAAGAGTGGCTGATATAAATCAGCCACTCTTTTTATCATTCATTAGTATTTTCAGGAGTCTCAGTTGTTTCTGTTGTTTTAGATTCTTTTGCTTTTTCTTTTTCTCTTTGAGCAATCTCTTCTAACATTACCTTTTTAGAAATTTGATATACAGGTAAGTCATTTCCATTTTTTCTATCATCTGGATTTGGGTTTTTTACCCATAAATCAATAGAGTCTTCATTTACATAATTTTTAGAGTTTTCAGCGATTATGTCTTTAACTTCTTCTTTACTCTTATCCTTATATCCATCAATTTTAGCGTAATCAAGCACTTTCATAAAATTGGTTTTCATTACGTATTGAGCATTTTTTATACCTTGAGTTTTAGCAAGAAGACCAGTTTCATTAGGATTCCCAGGGAATCTTTTTTTATCACTAAGATCAATTTCTTCATCTAAAAGTTCATCATTTATAATCTTATTAACGTTTTCTTCCCCTATATCATCCTTCATTTTAGCAATAGATTCACTCGTTATCTTATAATTTTTAAAGAAATTTGTAGCATTTATAGAATCGCAACGATAAGACTTTTTAAAATCAACATCCGCATTACATCCTTGATAATCAAGCTTCATATCAATATTTTTTGGAACAACACCATTTTGGAATAATAACACATCTCTAATTTTCAAAGGTATTGACTTATCTTTTCTCTTTTCACTTAAATAATATAAGTCATATTTCAACATATTTACAGTACCCTTAACATCAGCAAAAGCATCATGGGCATCATCTAAATTTTTACCGAAGAAAAATTTATATTGCTCAGATAAACGTTTCCTAACCCCAACATAAGGGTGGATTCTTTCTGTTAATAAAAATGGATCAATAACCTTATATGCCTTTCTTAAAGGCATTTGATCCGCCGAATATTTATTATGGGTATTTATTGCATTATTTAACATCTTCAAATCAAATTTTGCATTATAAGCAACCATAATACCATTTTTTCTATCCAAATAATCATTTGCAAAATATGGTAAAACTTTTTCCATAGTAGGTTTATCTTTAACGTCTCCATCAGTTATTCCATGAACCGCTGTAGCTCCCGCAGGGATAGGAATCTCAGGATTAATTAATTGACTATAACCTGTTTCAGGAATAATTTTTCCATTTTTAAGCTGTATTGCACCAATTTGAATAATTTTATCAAGAGGTTTTGAAAAATTATCATTGTTAACCCCAGTTGTTTCTGTATCAAAAACAATGGCGTCAATAATAAGATTTCCATTTTTATCCGTTATATCTTTATCTAAACTTTTATGAATATTCATATTCATTAATGCTTTAATATTCGTAGCAAATGACATATCATCAGCTGGAACATCATAAAGATTCTTAGCAGGTGGCTCCTTAGCCTCCCTCGAATTCAAAGAATGCATTATTGCTAAAGGTTTTTTAACATTATGATGATTAAAACGTTTTACCCACGTAGTATCATTCGTTTCTGCTAAAGAATTTGCATGTTGGAATACATAAAATTCTGTTTCCATATGTTTATCAATTTCAGAATTGGGTTTGACATCCTTAACCTTTTTCCAATCTAAAGGCTCTTTTGATAAATGCTCCCACCCAACTTTATCGAAATCATACCAAGCATAATCACCTAAAACATTTTTTTGCATTAAGTTAATACCTTGGTTTTTTTTATCATCAACTTTCTTCAAATAATTATCTTCAAACCACTGACCTTTAAAAGCGACAGTTTTAGCCATCCGAGAAATATTTACCGGAGAATAATAAATATTAGATATTCCCTTCATCTGAGGATGCAATGGATTTTGTACAGCAGAATTACTGTACCCTACATTTTTCATAGGTTGGGAAGAAATATTATTATTGTTTGAATATTGTATCTTCATCTAACCATCCATATCCAAATTTGCACCTTGAGTAACAGGAGTTCCTTGACTAGCATAGAATCTGTCTTTAATTCTATCAAATTCAGATTCTGAATGTTTCCAATCTCTATCAAATTGTTGATTAAATACATTCGCCAACACAGGTTTTTGGTATACAATTGCAACTTCATTGTTACCACGTTTATATTTTTCTTTTGCATTATTTCTATCAATCATAATCTTATAATAACCTTTGATTGTAGAAAGTTTTGGACGATCCTTTTCAGTGAAAGTATATGATTTCTTTTGAAGAACCATAGTTGCTTGTCCATCTTTATTGATATCATTTATAGCTTTTTTAAGTTTTGCACGTCTTACATACAATTCCTTGTAATCAATTCTCTTACGATTTACAGGAGGAAGACCAACTTCTTGTTCTGGGGTTGAAACAGTTTTCAAGTATTCTCTTATTTCTTCATTGATTTTATCAGTATACAGTTCGTAATCGCCTCTTTCACCCTTTTTAAGGTTTTGATTTAAGCCCATGCCAGACCAATTTGTAGAACCAATTAGAACTTCTCTATCATCAAATATAGCCCATTTAGAGTGTAATCTTTGATTAATTTTTTCATCTGTTTTATATTCTCGAACATTAACACCATTTTCAACTAACTCTTGGTATGCAGTATTACAATAAGGGAACTCTTTTATAATTGATGGATCAACAATTATTTTTGCATCCAATTCGCCTTTTTTAGTTCTATCAATTATATTTTGAATAATTTCCTTATCTGATAGTACAAATAATTCTGCTCTCAATTTCTTAGCGGTCTTAACTTTGTCAAGGATGTAAGTTCTTGTTGTTTCTTTTCCTTCTTCTCCAACTAGCGACAATTCTTTAGGTTTTGTAGCAAGAACCTTAATCGATGAATTTGTCATAGGATTTACTTTTATTAAATCAAGCTTACCCAAGTCTTTTTCATCATAACGATTTTTATCTTTATCATTGTCATAAAGAACTCCAACAGTCTTCATATAATCAATGTTTTCTTGTTTAATTTCTTTATTCAAGCCTTTGTAGAATTTTTGTTCATCTTCTGTCAAAGGTCCTGCAACCATCTTAGTTTTACCTAATCTTTGCCAAGAGAATTTCCAGTCTTTATTGAAAATATCTTCAATAACATTATCAACTTCGGAATTTTTCTTATCAGGTAAAGTTTCAAAAGCCATACACGCATCGTGGTTTGCATTTGAGTGAGTACCCCAATTCATACCACCAACAATAAGTTTTTTACCATCTACCGCAACAAGTTTTACGTGTTGCAATGAAGCCCCACCTTGCGCTGCACGAGGATAAGGAACAACATCGATATCATGTTCTTTAAGATACTTAATCATATCCAAGTTGTTATAATGTCTTTCTCTCTCATTGTTCCCATTAATATACCATTTATGAGCATCAAGAATTACCTGAACTTTTAAATCAGGATTTTCTTTCTTTTTGCTAATAATTAATGGCAATAAACTAACGTGTTGATCATAACCATCAACAGCCTCAGCTCCATTTGCTGGCCATTTATGACCATCAATTGCAGGGTTTTGAAACTCAAACATTTCAATCTGAATAGAATTCTTTGCACTTTTCACATATTCAACAGTTTTATCAAAAATTTGACCACCATCTATAAGAGTTGTAGCCTTAGTATTTCCGACAATAGCAGATTTACTAGGAACAGCCGGAACTTGAGGAATATAAGATAAAGATTTGATTTTTTGCATCAAATATTCAGTACGGGAAAGCCCCATTTTATTTGCATCCATAGCAATTTTATTGGCCACAAAAAAAGAGACATCGTCTAATGCAACAGGATGGTCTCTCTCAGGTGTTTTTACAATTGGTTTGGGGATTCTTGACTGATAAGTGTCATTAGAACGCTTATCACTCCCAAAAGATAAACTTCTGGGAACTTTGTATAAAAATGGTGCAATTGCCAAATTACTTTTCATACCCTACACTATCCAAATTACCAACTTGTTCATTATAGAAGTTGTTTCAGATTCTTACAATAGTTTATGAAGTTTGATTAAGATATGATACCAAATTTGACATAATTAGTGTAAAAAGTGCACTTAATAAATATCCGTTCTTTATACTCTACTCAGGTTTTATGGCTAATTGTTCGCGATAAAAAGGACTATTTACAATTCTCTCTTGAATGTTATTTTTTGTAACAGATGATGTTTCATATAAATAAGCAAGCGAATCTAATCGTCTAGTCAAATCATTATTAGGATAAGCTTTTCCTTGCTGCTTTAGTTGAATCCAGCATTTTGCCTCTGTTTCGGTCGCAAGAGTTTCCTCTTCAATCGTCGCCACTTTAGCTTTATGACAGCTTTCATGCGCAATGAGACAAGCTATTTCCTCCTTTGGGACATTTCTATATTTAGAATTAATTAATATGTACCTATCGCCCATATTATTGCAACCACTTATAGCAAAATGATCTTTGTAGCTATAAGAGAGGGCTGAAAGATCATAGAAGACAATTTTGACAGAATTCTCCTCTAAATTATCAAATACCTGATTTTCACTGGCGGCTTTCAATACAGTCAAAGCATCTGACACAGCAAAATCATCAGTAAAATTATTAACATTGTATGCAGATACTGGGGTTAATGAAAATGAAACTAGACATAGTAAGACAATCGTAAATTTTTTCACGACAAATACACTCCTCGTTATCGGAATCTGAACTCTCTTTTAATAAAATCTCGTTATTTCACATAAACGTTTTTGTAAAATAAACGGTCTTCATATAAAAACTTATATTTATATAAAGTCTCGAAAAGCACGTGGATTTCAGCTTAAAGGATTATGTTTACAATCTGTAATATAAAAAAGATGAAAATTTTAATCTTAAAATATTTCGTTTTGTTACGAATTAAGCAAAAATATAACCCAACTGGCAAATTTTTTTTTAAATTCTTTTTAAAGCAATTGTATAGTGGAAGAAGGTATATTAATGAAAATTTTTAATGATGCTCGAGTTTCGTCGCAGGCGAATACTTTGCATCCTATAATACAACCCAAGGGAGAATATTCAGGGTATAAGAGTAACCCCTTAACAGGAAAAGACACAGTAGCAATAAGCCATGCTCAACCAAGTATAACATTTACATCAGGGCGTAACTTTATTCACCTAGTCTCCTTCAAAGGGCTTAAAGACCCAACGAAAGAGCAAAAACCAGCAATTCAAATGAGAGTTACAGGTGTTTCACACCACCAATTAGGAGATGGCAAAACACTCGCAAAGGATACAAATGTAGATGACCTTTCAAATAGTAAGTGGGAAGATGAAGAGCCCTTAGATTTTGACGTTATTCATACTAAAAAGGGACCAAAGGTTTTACTAATACATCCTAAGTTTGGAGAATTAGGAAGAGTCCCAGATGAAATTGCTCCAGATATTATACCTTTGCTAGAAAAAAACGAGAAAGATTTTAAATTTGAACTTTCAAATATCGTTGCGGGAACTACCAATGGAGCTGCGACTACAGGTTTAAGAGTTAACCTTCTTTATACTGGTAAAGATTCAAAAGTAGAAAAAGAAACTAGATCTGCATTTAGTACAGTATTGAACAACCCTAATGCAGCTCAAAAAGTACTTTTATATCAACCAAAAACAACACCTTCAGAAGTTTTAAGAACTATCTTGGATAATGAAACAAAAAATAATGGTGCCGCCAGTGCAAAAAATATGGAACTAGCAATCAGTTCTATTGTAAAAGTATTGGATGATCCAAAAAATAAAAAAATTCTTTTAGTAAGCCACTGTAAACCAGATGGGGATACTATCGGATGCGGACTAGGTTTAAAAAATGCCATTAATTTGGTACACCCTGAAAAACAAGTTGATTGTGCAGTAGATGATGATCTTACTGGGCTTTTTAGACATAAATTGCCTGGTGTTGACGATGCATTTAAACATCCGTATTCACAAGAAAAAATAGATTCTCTAAGTTCTAAACTTGATGAAGCTAAAGGGAATAATGGAAACCCTGAATTGATTAAAGAAATGGAACACGATTATAAAAAACTAACAGATAAAGATACTCACCTAAAATCTGACGAAAAATATGACGTAGTTGTGTTATTAGATGTTCCTGCTCCAACAAGATTCACATCAGCATTTAAAAACTATATTCAAGATGCAAAACAAACGGTTTATATTGATCACCACCCATTTAGAAAAGAAGAATGGGATGCATCAAAAGAAAAAACAGGTGTTGATATGAATAAAATAAATAAACAACACCTTGCATGGATTGCAGATAGAGTTCCTGCAGCTGCACAAATGGTTGCAATCCTTGGGACTAAACTTTCACCTGGAACCAATCCTCTTAGTAATGAATCCACTGAAAATATTAACAAAAACTGTAGTTCCTCACAACTTGAAAAAATCAAAGGATTTGCTGCTAGTTTAGTTACAGGTATATGTACAGACACCGGAGGATTTTCAAGAACAGCGAATTTAGTTCCAGAAGATGTTAAAGATAAAGAAGGAAAACCTGTCCCAATTCAATGGAGACCTAATTATCAACCTGAAGGGCTTGCTAAATGGTTACTTGGCATGACTGGAGGAACTATCACAAAAAAATGGCTTAGAGATGAAATCACATATGAAATTGATAATACAAAAACTAAAGAATTTCCTAAATCAGCCTTAGACCAAGTAATAGAAAAATCTGAAGAAAACAAATTGGAAGATAAAGACCTTGGATTCGGTATTGTTAAGGCCTCATATGATGATATGAAACATATCTTAAAAGTAGCACAGGTAAATGTCCCTGAGACTAACTTCCTAGACGTACAAAACGAATTTAAGTATAGCACAGTTATGGGTGACTTACGTTCACCTATGGATAGAGATTTTTCTAAAAATTATAGTGCTAAGACAGGTAAAAAAGATAATGCAGATGATAAAGATCAACCAGGACCATATGAGAATGATAAGATTGCTGTATTAGTATGTGAAGCTGGAAAAGCAGGAGAACTTGATGATGAAGGACAAGTAATAACACAAGATTCTCTTAGATTCTCTTTCCGTTCACAAGATGGCTCAAGGCATGCTGAACTACTTGCAAGCCTATTTGGAGGTGGCGGTCATGGTGGAGCTGCTGGTGGCAACATAACAATGGATAAAGTAGATTTAGATACAAAATTTGCTGTCCAAATCAATGGTGAAAAAGTTACTAACAACAGAATCATCTATGATGAATTAGACAAAAACTATGAAATGGTACACGATAAAGACGTACCACCAGAAAAAAGAGAAACTCAATGCTCAAAAATCAAACTGGTGAAAGATGAAGAAGGAAAAACATCTACTGATATCATAAAAGATATGGTTACTCAAATTAGAATAGCCGAACCACCATTTTAAGAAGAACTAAATTGAGGATGCGGAAAAATTAGAAATTTTTCCGCATCCTCACTACTAAATACTATATAATTTGTCCAATATTCATAGGAATATTGGACAAATTTATTATAAGATTGTATGAAATCTAACAAAAACCGGAAAGAAAAAATCCCTTTCCGGTCACAATATAATATCCTCATCACTATCTAAATTTTAAATTTGTACTTTTGCTTCTTTTAAAGTTTTTGATGGTCTCAAAACCTTTACTGTTTCTAAAGCAGGTGCTTCTTTCAATTCTTCAACATATTTTACTGCATAAACTGCAGCTACCGCACCATCTGACGCAGCTGTAATTACTTGTCTTAATGGAGTGTTTCTAACGTCACCAACTGCAAAAACTCCCTTAACTGATGTTTGCATTGTACTATCTGTTTTAATAAATCCATTAACATCTTGCTCTAATTGACCTGTAATGCCTTCAACGTTTGGAGTGAATCCAATATATGGGAATACGCCGTCGGTTTTTAATTCTGTTACTTCGCCTGTTTTAATATTTTCAACAATCGCTGTTGTAACTACGTTTTCACCAACAATTTCATTAATCTTGCTATCCCAAATAAATTCAAGTTTAGGATTTTTAAATGCTCTATCTTGTACAATTTTATCAGCTCGTAATTCACCTCTTCGGTGAATTACATAGACTTTTTGAGCAAATTTTGTAAGATACATCGCTTCTTCAACTGCTGCATTTCCGCCACCAACTACGGTAACAATTTTTTCTTTGTAAAAAGCACCATCACAAACTGCACAATAACTAACTCCACGTCCTATATACTCTATTTCGCCCTTTACCCCTAATTTTGTGGGATGAGCTCCACAAGCAACAATTACAGACTTTGCTCTGAATGTTCCATCTAAAGTTTCTATTACTTTTGGATTTGAAACTAAATCTATTTTCTGTATTTCCTGCATTTCAAAATTTTTGACCCCAAACTTATTGGCATGCTCTTGAAATTTTTCCATTAATTCATAACCACCGATGACCGGGAATCCTGGATAATTTTCAATCTCCAAATAATTTGAAGGCTGCCCGCCCATCAAACTAATATCAAGAACCGCCGCATTTGTTGCACCACGACTTGCATAAATACCAGCTGATAAACCCGCAGGTCCACCACCTAATATCATTATATCTAAATCCTTATACTCCACCATCAAATCCTCCAAATTTCTAATCCTACTTTAAAACACTATTCCCCGCAAGCTTCTTACCAACAAGCTTATACTTAGCTTTTTCTGTTTTAAGGATATGTCCATCATCTAAAGAATGGGTTTCCAATATAACGTCGTTTATGCCTGAAAATGTATCTTTATTTAACCTTAACGCTACTATATCCTTCAACACTTTATTATCATACTCCTCTGTTTTTGTAAAAACTACTAAATTCGCTTCTGTAGTTTTTAATGATACCTCAGCTTTTGCTCCAGTAAATGGGTTTTCTAATTTTAAGACGCTACCTAAACGAGATAAGTTCCATAAATCAGTGCTAACTGGTTTAAAAGTTCCGTAACTGTTAGAATCAATAAGCTGTGCATCCACTTGCCAACTACCAAACAGGCTTTTTGGAACTTTGTCAATTGATACTCCAGCTTGAATGGTATATGCATATACTGAAATTGCAGATAATAATAACGATAAAAGTAATATTAAAAATTTCTTCATACCAAACATTATAGTAAAAAAATACCTTCAAGACCAATGAAGGTATTTTTATTTACAATACTATATTAAATTATACAGTAGCCATTTTACTTTGAAGTTGTTTTGCAGAATCTTCGTAACCTGAACGACCCATTAAGGCATAAGTATAATTTTTAGCTTGTTCAACACCAGGTTGATTAAATGTATCAACGTTGTATAATTCACCAGCGATTGCTGTTTGTACTTCTAACATATATAACAATTGAGCCACATAATATCCGGTTATTTTAGGTAACGTAATTGTAATTGTTGGACGAGAATAATCAGAAAGTGCAACTCTTGTAGAATCTGCTTCTGCATTAATCAAGTCATTAATTGTTTTTCCACCTAAATAACCAATACCTGTATAATCAAAGATTCTAGGGATTTCTAATGTAGTATCAAATTCTTCAACACGGATGAAATTAATAACCTTATCATTAGGACCTTCATTATATAATTGGATTTGAGAGTGTTGGTCAGTTGCCCCAACAGCTTTTAGAGGAGTAGGACCAACATGAACCTTGTTTCCATCTTTATCCACTTCTTTTCCTAATGATTCAGCCCAAAGTTGAACATACCAATCAGAAACATATTTTAGTCTTGAAGAATATGGCATCATAACTGATAAGTTTTTACCTTTTTTAGTATCCATCAAGTAATGAATTAGAGCATTTTGAGCTGCAATATTTTGATGTATATCAGTATTTTTAAGAGCCAAATCCATATCTTTAATACCGTTTATAATTTCATCAATATCAATTCCTACAAGAGCAAATGGAAGAAGACCTACTGCAGAAAATACTGAAAATCTACCACCAACATCATCAGGCACAACAAATGTTTTGTAACCTTCTTGATCAGCTAACTGTCTTAAAATTCCTGTTTTCTTATCAGTTGTAGCAACTATATTCTTTCTATAATCATCGCCTAATTCTTGTTCCATCAAGTTTTTAACAATCATATATTGAGACATTGTCTCAGCTGTAGAACCAGATTTAGTAATAACGTTAACCAAAGTTTTCTTTAAATTTAAAACACTTAATAAACCACTAATTGTATCGGGATCAATATTGTCCAAGAAGAAAATTTTTGGAGCACCATCACGTTGTTCAGGAGTTAATAAGTTCCAATATGGTTTCAGTAAAGCCTCTGTTATAGCTATACCACCTAATGCAGATCCACCAATACCTAAAACTAAGATGTTATCAAATCTACCTTCAATCATTGATGCGAATTCTTTAACATACCAAACAGTTTCTTCGTTATAACCTAAGTTCATCCATTGTAACCATTGTCCTGGTTTGTCTTTTCTTTTGTTTAAGTCTGATATGATGTGAGAAATAGTATCTTTGTATTCGTTGAATTCTTGTTCAACGTCAAGACCATTCTCTGCACCAATAACTGCAGTATCAGTGTTTTTGTAATTAAGTGTGATCATCAACTTACCTTTCCTTTATATTAAACAAACGTACATATTATATATTATCTTTATTATATAATTAACACATAAAATTACAAGCGGAATCCCCTATAAAACTTGATTTTCACGAATTTTATTGTAAAAAAAATGTAACAATATTAGGTAAAGTACAACAATTCAGATAGGTAATTTATACCAATTTCGGATTTTGTTTTAATTCATAAAACATGCCGGCAGACTTTTGAAATTGCTCTGGGTTAGAACTTACAAAAAACTCTTCTGAACCTTTAATACTAGAGTTATTAAGTAATTCTGAATTTTTTAAATCGTCATACACATAATCAACAAAATAAACAGCGGGGTCAATAAACATATCACAAGGTGCAAATGTTGACAAAACATCTATCAAATAAGGATAGTGAGTGCAACCTAAAAGTATCTTTTCAGGATTATTCTTCAACATTATATTTATATCAGATTCTATTATTTTTATATTATCGGGGGCATCTTGAGCTTTGCTCTCGACTATATTAACCCATTCAGGGCAACTTTGAGAGTAGATTTTTATATCCGGATTATATTTTTTTATTTCACGTTCATACGCTCCAGAATTAATAGTTGCGCGAGTAGCTAAAACACCCAAACTACTTACTGGTAATTGAGATACAACTTTTGCACATGATTGAATAATGGGATATATTTTAAAATCATAATCATTTTTTACTATATCATATGCAACCGCAGAAGAAGTATTACACGCAATAACAACAGCTTTGACAGATTTGGAAGCAAAAAAATCTAAAATATGTCTTGCATATCCGATTAACTCATCTTTTGTTTTTTCTCCATACGGATTGTGGATAGTGTCTCCATAATACATACAATTTTCAAAAGGTAATTTTTCTCTAAACTTTGAATATACCGTTACACCGCCAACCCCGGAATCAAAAAAACCAACCGGTGCACTATTTTTGACTATTGTAGAATTCAATTATTCCCTCCGCTATTGCTTCAGCTATTGTTTGTTTATACTGTGGTGTCGTTAATGCAGCTCTTTCTCTGTCATTAGATATAAATCCAATTTCCACTAAAACTGCAGGAACAGACGTATGATTTATAACATAAAATCTTGACTTAAACAATCCACGATTTGGAGACGAAACTGCATGCGTAAGTTTATTATGAATAATATTAGCTAAAGGTACACTATTATCATGGTAGTAGTGCGTTTCAACACCTCTAGGTTCTGTCCCCATACAAGAATTCACATGGATACTTACGAATATATTTGGATTAACTCTTGCCGTATATTTACATCTATCTTCAAGAGATACAAATACATCCGTTGTCCTCGCCATATAAACATTAACCCCTCTATGGCGCAATATAGCCTCAACTCTTTTTGCAACATCCAAATTTATATCTTTTTCGTTTATACCATTACGAATAGCACCGTAATCAGTACCCCCATGTCCCGCATCTAAAACTACCGATTTATTACCGTTACGAAAATTTGTTATTATTGGAGGAGAACTAGGTGAAACAGGAGAAACCACTTCATGTCGATTCTCTTCAATCTTTTCGCCCA
>Ga0302286_10000395_pt1 | contig 36086 bp, 27 predicted proteins | sample III_Fen_E2_3_FD_198765 | JGI IMG/M metagenome (GOLD analysis project Ga0302286, IMG submission 198765) | Peat permafrost microbial communities from Stordalen Mire near Abisko, Sweden - III_Fen_E2_3 | ecosystem: Environmental > Terrestrial > Soil > Wetlands > Permafrost | place: Sweden: Abisko...
GGAAAAATATTTTCGATATCTTTATAAACAAAAGCAAACAAATTAAATGTTGGATTACTAAACTTCTCAGTGAATATTTCTTTATATACTAAATCTTCTTTTGTTCTATAATTCTTATATTTCGAATAATTTGTATCGTGTTTTATGAGAATATTATGTGTCAAAAAGATATTTGTATCTAAGTAGTTATCATCTAATGAAAATCTAAACTGTATTCTATTATCCTTCGAAGTACTATTACGTATTAGTTCCATTTCTTTATTAACAATCGTTCCATTTACAATATCTTTAATTTCAGCACATTTCACTTCATTATTTCCTGCTAATTTTTCTATTTGATAATATAAATGTATTGCATTCATCTTTATTGAATACCAACAATTTAAACTAAAAACAAGTCTTTTTATCTCATTATCATTTATGTAAATTTGATTTAAAAATGAAAGAAAATATATTAAATCACCTAGCGAAACGTTTGGAGCATAATTATTTCTATTTATAATTGAAATAATTTCATCATTTTCTTTATAAATTCGTTGTTTTTCGTCTTTGTCTGCACTCCAATCTGAATTATAAGCAATTTCTTTTGAAAGGATTTCAACTATTGAAGTAATAAAAAATTTATTCCATGCACTATAAGCTAGTGTTGATGAATTCAAAATCATTTTTTGAAATGGAATTAACAGATAATCCTTAATCCAAGTATTTAATAAATAATCTTCAAATATTTTAAGATTATTAAGTTTTTGTGAATCAATATTGTCTCCTGAAGGTTTTTCAAATCTTCCTAATAAACTACAAAGGGTTATGAACTCTCTTAATGTATTTGGCAAAAATGTATGATATTCATCTTTCCTTGAGACTAAATATAAACCAGTACATTCATATATATAATTAAATATCTGTAATTCAAGTCTATAATTCTCATTTTTCCCAATAAATATTTTCTTTTCTTTTGTTTCAAGATTATATCCTACAATTAATTCTACATTATTTCTTTCAATCCTAATTGATGGTATTATTATTCTTCTTTCTATTGGTAATAATTTTAAAATATAACGAGCAGCAACATCTCTTGGAGACTCTGACATATTTGATTTTGTCATTAATATTGTGAAATCACCTATTACCTCTTGAGTCTTAACATCTCCGAATTGGTCCATATTCACAGCCATTAATACAAGCACTTGAGGAATCATCAGATATTTTCGAATTTGTTCAGCCATTAGCCCTGCATGACTAACATTAAGATCAAAATCATCAATTGGTATAATCAGAATACTAGCATTTTCAGCCTGTTTAGGATTTAGGTATTGTAGATATAGCCTAATTAAATTTCGCATATTATCTTCCATTTTGGTAGCATCGGCTAATTTAGCCAACGTTTCCAAAGCATCTCCCTCATATTTATCTTTATTAGTATCAATTGATGGGCTTATAGTTTTTAAACATTTATATACTTCCTGAAAGGCTTTCAATACGTTACGCTTTTCAGTGTCATTTTTCTTATTACTTTCGTTTTTTAATCTCTGCTGGAATTTTTCAAACAGTTCAGCAATAATTACTTCAATAACATTCTGATCTTTTTCGAACCGACTGGGATCAATAGTATTAAGAGTTTCAAATAGAGTTCCATATTCAAATTTATCGTCTTTATCGCTTCCAATAACGATTGGACTTATGTTTGAAGCAATCAAGGCATTTGCAATAGTAAGCATGGCTGAGGATTTTCCAGTTCCTCTTTCTCCTGTAAAAGCTATGATATTATTATATTCACGTCTTTCACGTTTAAAATCAGAATTGTTGCATGATTCTTTAAATTCCTTAGTCCATTTTACAATACCTTTCACTTGCTCAAAAGTTTGTTTATAAATATCACTAAAAAAAGATTGAGCAAGATCATCTTTTTCTTCTATTCTTAATCTGTACTCTTTTGCAAGATCTATTGAAAGTGTCTTTATCATATATTTATTTTTTTTAATACATTTATCTTTAGTTCATCTATTATGTACTAATACTAAAAAGTCATCGTATAAATTTATCTTTGTGATTATTTTAGAACTGAGATTATTTCATTTTATCCATATCATTTTTCCCAGTGAGTTAAATTATCGGTCAAATTATCGGTTAACTTAAATAAATAATTTTACAAAAATACAGAACCTTTTCATTAAATCATTCTGTTTACGTAATTATTTTTAAACATAATTAATTTAAAGGGTTCAGTTGTCCTTTTAATACAAAAAGTGTCCGGAAACAGGGTGTTTCAGGGCTGCATCAGTTACAACTTGCCGCAGCACATTCCGGGTCAGGGCATGCATTGAGGGCTATGCTCCCACTCCCTTTCAGGCTATTCAAACAGAAATACCCCCTTCCGGATGGGAAGAGGGTATTTCTGAGGTTGCAGGCAGGCGTTGTATCTACGGTTCCATGCCGGGGATGGTTGTCCGGGCGGGGAATACAGGGCTTCGACTCCTTTCGTCGGGTGGTGGCGATTATTCTTTCAAGTAGGATATCCCGCCCCCGTTAGTCCCGATCCATTTATTACCATCCCCATCAACGGCTATGGCGGTAACATAGTTGTTCGCCAGTCCGTCCTTGGTGTTGTAGTTCGTCCAGGCTATGTCATTGTATTTACGAAGGCCTCCCTCGCTTCCAAACCACTTGGCTCCCTGTTTGTCTATGGCTATGGAGGTAATCGCATTCCGGGTAATCTCGGGATCCCGGTAGGTAGTCCAGGTGGTACCGTCATATTTCGAGATCCCGTTGTCGGTGCCAAACCATTTAATCCCGTTGGCATCAATGGCTATCTTCATGACGATATTACTCGCCAGTCCGCTTTGGGAAACGGTATACGAAGTCCAGGTCGTTCCATCATAGGTATACACGCCCTGGTAGGTGCCAAACCACATAATCCCCTTGGCATCGATGACAATAGCATAGACGGCTAGATTCTGGAGCTGGGAATAATACGTCCAGGTAGTCCCGTCAAACCTGCCCACGCCCAGGGTAGTTCCGCACCAGACCATTCCTTTGGCATCAATGGCGATAGCCTGTATGACATAATCCGACAAGTGCTTTGGATCGGAAAAGTCAATCCAGTTCAGGCCATCATATTTCATTAAACCATGATTTCCCGTCCAGATATTCCCGTGGGTATCAATGGCCAGGGAGTACACCCCGTATTTTAGCAACCCGCTGCTTACGTTCGAGGTCCAGTTAGTACCATCAAATTTAGTAATCCCTCCGACGTTATTGTATCCAATCCATTTATTTCCCAGGGCATCGATGGTGATATTCCCTATGGCATTGTTCAGCAATCCATTGGTGGCAGTGTAGGTAGTCCACTTCGCCTTGGCAGGTACCACGGGGGCATCCGCATCTTTAGAGCACGAGAAGGTGAAAAAGAGTACCAGCATCACCGTTCCGATAGTAAGAAGTTGTTTTTTCATGAGTTTTATTTTTAAAATAGAATATGTAAGTAAGGGGAACAATTTAGTATATGACAAAAAAGAGTATCATCACGAACAGACACAAAGTAAATATATTAAAGTAAAAACATCACCACAAAAGGAACAAGAATAGAACGCTGATGTCTGTTGTGCGGATCGCTATCGGGAGGGTGGTTTAAAAACGGATCGTATTCCCACCACTCGGAATCGTTTTTTCTCTGTCGATCAACTCCACCAGGCCCCGCAACCCCATCCGTTCCTTCCCGCAGTTCCTGTCCGTCCCCACGGAATGGGATGAATCTTTGAGCCTCCAAAAATACAAATCCTATTTAACATCTCAACCTTTTTTGATCATTATTTTTAAACAGATGTAAAATTATCAGGGTTTACAGGCCTTCCCTACCGCAACGCCCCGTACACCCGCCGGGGCATGTTCCGGGCTGCCCATCCTGCCCGGCAGCCGCTCCCCAGAGGTGATAGGCCCGGGTTTTCCTCCCACTCCGACCGCCTTCCTCACGGGTGAAAGCAATCCATTCCCGGGTCCCGGATGGATCAGCGGACGATAGCGCCTTCATAATGGTATAATTCTTCAGGTTACTCTTACTTGCCACAAGGATGTCATTTAGATATCTTAACCTATTTATGATATGGGATATCTATGGGATATCTATGGGACATCTATGGGATATCTATGGGACATCAGCGACATCGTGAGGACATCGTGAGGAAAAAATCGAGGCGTACAAACCTGAAACCTCAACCTCAAAACCTCAAAACGTACGAAGTACTTTTGAGCGTTTTCGTTGGTGTCTTACCTGGCACATACGAAAAACGAAAAAACGCTTTTGTGGACTTCGTACCCAAGTACATGACAAAAAAAAGTAATAAGGAAAAAATGGATTTATATTGAGGAACTTACAAAGAAAAGAGGAACCACAGAAGTCACAAAACAATCACATAAGCAATGAGATGTTACAAGAAAGAACACAAAAAATAAAAACACCAAAAGCATTAAAAATCAGAAATTAAAAACCGAAAATCTTATGTGTACTTAATATTGACTTTGGTGAAATGCAAGCTTGACTTTTGTGATTCTTTTGTGGCTTTTGAGGTGATCTTTTGTTTTAATATATTTATTTGTGTTTGTTCGTGATGATACTCTTTTTTGTCATGTTCTAAAACTTCGTACAACAAAAGGCTTGAAGAGGTTTAAAAGGTTTATCGTCGCCATTACACAAAAGCGCTTATGTACAAAAAAACAAAGAAAACACTTATGAACTTTCGTATGACAAGTCTCAAAACATACGAAGTTCATGAAGCATTTTCTCTGCAACATTCGCGAAAAGGTGGGCATATTCAGGACCAACCTTTTCAGCAGGATAGGTTAAAGCATTAAAGAATTATTTTCACCACATTTTTACCGGTGGCAGCAGTTGTTTGCAGCAGATAAATCCCGGAAGATAAGCCTGACAACTCCAGTGTATTCATACCGGCTATGAAATTACCGGATTGCAGGGCGCGACCCTCCAGGTTCAACAGCCGGAAAGCAGCCGATGACGGGGTGGTTACCTGGTATACATTGTTGGAAACACGGGCAACCTTTAACGGATTTTCCCCTGGGGTGGTAAACCCTGTGGAGGCTTTATTCAAACTGATATCGTCGAGCAGATAGATCACATTGGGTTTGGCAAACTGGATATTCAGGTAAGGCTGTGTCGGGTTTTGCACCGTGGTAATGGGTAATGTAAAGGTGTACCATACATTCAAATCGGGCATAACCAGCGTATTGCTGAAGATGCTGGTTCCTCCGGTCCAGATGTCGGGGCCACCGGCAGCAAATACCCCAAACCAGATATCGGCAGGATTTGCCTGAGCCAGTAAGATTTTAAAACTGACACTGGCGTAATTGGTCCAGTTGCCATTGGTGGGAAGGATTTTTACAGCCAGCGATCCGCCATTCGCGTCGGCAGGACCTGCCACCGAGACAGCCTTGGCAGATGTATTTATCCCCGTAGTAACAGGATTGGCCACTACTTTAATATCGCCAAAGGTACCATACCATACCCCGACTCCTCCATTGCTGTTTAATATCTGGTCTTCATACCCCAGGGTGACTGCACGGGCAGGATCCTGGTGTTCGATCAGCTGGATATCATCCATCAGCACATTGTATCCGGCTGCTTTGTTGTACTTCACCAGCAGGTTGGTCGGAACCGGGTTAGTGACCAGGGAAGCTGATAGAAGTGAGGAAGTGAAAGGGATATCGCAGGAATACCAGGTATTAAGGGTTGCTGTACTCCAGGCATTTGCACTCCCGACAGTAGTCATGCTCCAACTATTGACAGCCAGGCCGATTTCAATATTGGCATAGCTCAAATCAGTACCGGCGGTAGGACATAGTTTCACCCGAACCCCATCATAATCAGCCCAGGTTTTCCCGGCAGGTAAGGTAATCAGTGTAGATACCGGTGCATACCCCGAGGTATTGCTCACATTCAGAACTTTAGCTGAAGGATTCAAGGTACTCACCACCGGATTCGCAGCCACGGCACCGGTACCGTTATAAATCACAGGAGCCCCGCCATCCGAACCGATCGCTGCCGATTCAAAGTTGTTGACCACTAAGGTCTGGCCATTTGCCAGGAGAGTGCATGCAGCACAAAAAACAAGTAACATTTTTTTCATTAGAATACATTTTAAAAGTTAACATTATAATTACTAAAACATGAAATTATCACGGGAGTTACTTTTAATCGAAAGATCCTGAAACTTTAATCATATCTGTAAGTTCCTGATCTTATCTAAAATGGGTCTATGTATCTGAAATCAGTCAGATTGCAGGCTGTGAGGGCACTTCCGGGGAGAGTACATTACTGCTTTTAAAAAATAATATATTTTAATTAATTTTACCGTTCAAAATTAAGTGAATTTAAAGTTCCAAAACGATACATTTTCATCTTATGTTAATACTTTTTCCACTCTACCGCACGCAAACAAACAGAATGAACCTCAAACGTCATACTATTTTTTTTACTTACTTCTTGTTAACGCTGACATGTCTACGACGATGTCAGGTTGTGCTGATGGGTATCGACCCGCTCGCTGCTACTAAGAATATGAGTATTAGCGAGCGGGTCGTTAGTAGAAATTGGGGAATTGGTTGGCAGATATACCGATTGTAGAATGCTTGTATTGTCCTGAAATTATTTTTTAGCTTTTAATACTACCAACTTCTTTCTACTTACTTTTCTACCTACTACCTACTATTTCAAAAACGTACGCAGTACTTTTGAACGTTTTCTTAAGTATTTCACAGAACAACTATGAAAAATCAAGAAATTGTATACCCAAGTCTAGGTCCGTCATACACCAAAAGACCTACGACAAATTGCCTAAAGTATTTATTAACAAGATATAAACAATTTAAAAACAGTGTCAGCAATCGGTGAACAGTCTTTTGTCGATATTCTGATTCAACGATACTAACAGATATCAGAAAGGAGAAAAATGTGTTGGAATACGACAGGGATTAAACCATCAACAACCGGAGAAATAAGAGCAAGACTTAGTTTGAAGAGCCGGAAAATTACAGGTGTGTCCTATCTCTGCATAAAAAAACACATCATACCTGTTTTCTGTACTGCGTACTGCGTACCACCATAAACGAAACAGCACTTTGGGGATAAAATAAAAACGAACGAAACAGCTTCGGGCATGTCTACGAAAACCTCAAAACGTACGAAGTACTTTTGAGCGTTTTCTTAAGTATTTCACATAACAACTACGAAAAACCAAGAAATTGTATACCCAAGTCTAGGTCCGTCATACACCAAAAGACCTACGACAAATTGCCTAAAGTATTTATTAACAAGATATAAACAGTTTAAAAACAGTGTCAGCAATCGGTGAACAGTCTTTTGTCGATATTCTGATTCAACGATACTAACAGATATCAGAAAGGAGAAAAATGTGTTGGAATACGACAGGGATTAAACCATCAACAACCGGAGAAATAAGAGCAAGTTGCTAACGCTGACATGTCTACGACGATGTCAGGTTGTGCTGACGGGTATCGACCCGCTCGCTGCTGCTAAGAATAGGAGTATTAGCGAGCGGGTCGTTAGTAGAAATTGATTGATTAAATTGTTTGGCAAACATACCAATTGTAGAATGCTTGTATCGTCCTGATTTTTTTAGTTCTTAATACTACTTTTCTACCTACTCATTGCTACCTACTACCTCAAACTTCAAAACATACGAAGTACTTTTGAGCGTTTCCTTCAGTATTTCACAGGACAACTAAAAAGCCAAGAGACAGAATACCCAAATTCAGATCCATCATACACCAAAAGACCTAAGACAAATTGACTAAAGTAATTACGAACAAGATATGAACACTTTAAAAACATTTTCAATTATCTTTGCCCAGTCTTCTATCGATATTCAGGTTCAACGATTCAAAAAAAGTTGAGGATGGAGAAAAGTGCGTTGGAATATGGCAGGTATTACCACATCTACAACCGGGGAAATAACAGCGAGTCCTTGTTTAAAGAGCCGGATAATTACAGGCATTTTCTATCCCTGTATGAAAAATACATCATCCCAATAGCCGACACACTGGCTTATTGCTTGATGACAAATCACATTCACGTGGTGGTCAGGATAAAGGAAGAGAATGAGATCCGGTCGTTTGAAGAATTGCACCTGTTTGAGAAAAATAAAAAAGGACTAAAAACAGATCGGAAACCAACGCCTTCCCATCAATTTGCACATCTGTTCAATGCCTATTCCAAAGCGATAAACAAGCATTACAACCGAACAGGCAGTTTGTTTGAACATCCTTTCGAGCGAAGGATTATCGAGAGCGAGCCTTATTTGCAAAGCTCGATCTCGTATACACACTACAAACCTGTTAAAGCGCGGATTGTTGATACACCGTCCGAATATACCTGGAGCTCGTACAATGCCCTAATTTCCGATAAGCCTACCCATATAAACCGGGAATTGGTAATGACTATTTTTGGGGATAAAGACTATTTTATTTTATACCATAGCGATATGCCTGCCATCCATGAATTTGTGAATAGTGCAACCTCCGGATATATGTAGTGCTTTGTGCGTAAACTGAAAACACAAACCTCAAAACGTACGCAGTACTTTTGAGCGTTTTCTTAAGAACAGAAAAACGAAGAAAACGCTTTTGTGTACTTCGTACGACAAAAGGTTTATTCCTCTTTCCGGGTAGTAAAACCGGTCCGTTCCATTTTACCCCAGGCATTATCGCCTTTCAGGTAGGATATATTGCCTTTGATGGCCCAGAAGACAATCAGGGGATGATAGATAATGGGCTCCAGCAGTGCCAAGCCTATCATTTTCAGGATATCCGTTTTCCGCTTATAGGCATTAAAGGTAGCTTCTTCATAGAGGATGGAGAATAAAGTCAACATAAAAGCTATGGAATAGACCAATGCCGTCAGGGTTAAGAAGAACGGCCAACTGACAATTCCCAACACAATCAGGAAGGTGAAATAAATAAGCCCCAGCACTTCCACGATGGGTGCGAGCCATTCGAAGAAAAACCAGTACGGATAACTGATCGTCCCCAGGAGTTTATAGTCGGGGTTGAAGAATATCTTTTTATGAATAAACAGGGTCTGCATGGTACCCCGGGTCCATCGGTTACGCTGGCGACCTAATATCTTCAGGGAATCGGGCACTTCGGTCCAACACAAGGGATCGGGAATAAAACTGACTACATATTTGCCCTGTTTATTTTCGTGCATATACCTGCGCATACGAACCACCAATTCCATATCCTCCCCTACTGTTTTGTGATTGTATCCGCCTACCTTGATCACCAGTTCCTTATTGAACATCCCAAAGGCACCCGAGATAAGCAGCAACCCGTTAATCTTGCTCCATGCCATACGTCCTAGGATAAAGGCACGTGAATATTCCAACACCTGAAAACCCGCAATCAGTTTATTGGGAAAACGAACCTTGTTGATCTTGCCAATGCCTACATCACAATTGTTGGCCACACGGATCACACCCCCCGAAGCAATTACTTTTCTATCAGTTTCCTCAATAAAGGGCTTGACCATTTTGAGGACAGCATCACTCTCAATAATACAGTCCACATCGATCGACATAATCAGTTCACTGCCTGAAATATTAATTCCTGCATTCAGGGCATCGGCTTTACCCCCGTTCACCTTATCAATCACGATAAGTTTCTGAAAGGCTTTATTCTCCGATTTGTATACTCCCCTGATTTCCTGACAGGCTAGCTTATAATCAATAGCAAATTTCACAGGCTTAAGCTGGTAAGTTGTAATAAGCTTTGGCATGGTATCATCGGTACTGCCATCATTGATGATGATAATCTCCAGCTTGACATAATTTATGGACATGAGCGAACGTACGTTATCCACCACATTCTTACCTTCATTGTATGCAGGTGCCAGAATGGAAACATGAGGTGCAACATCACTTGACAGGATGGCTGTATAATCGATAAACTTGTTTTTATGGATGTAGCGGTACAGGGCGGAAGCCGAGAACACCCCCATGATGATATAGATGGAGAGAATAACCGTTCCGAATACAAATATGATTGTATCGATAAAATAAAACAGGGAATGTAGTATGTCCATCATTGTATGGTTTCTGTAACGTGTTCATAAAGCCTCTTGAACCTGGAATAATCGGAGTGTGCGATCTCATAGGCCTGTTTTGAATCAATCAGAATCAAAGTCCTGAATAACTCCAGGGTGATATCATCAGAGCCTGTGGATAAAATATGTTCCCTCAGAAAAGGTATTGCCGTTGCGTCACCGGTATGTCCCAAGGAGCGGATCATAACGATTTGAGTAGAGGCCACCGCTTCCTGTTCATAGCTGCTTATAATATATGATCCTATTTCAGCTTCCTGATAGAGTTCTAAAGTCTGGTAGGCAGCATTGCGGACATTGCGGTCGTTGTGCCGGGTGAGTTCCATCACATGGCTTCGGTATTCAGCCTTATTGAATTTACGAATGCAGAGCAGTCCAAAACAAATCACCGAGACATTGGCCGACTCAAGCAACCCGGACAAATCGCCCACCGGTTTCTGGTGGTTGGTGTAGAAGTAAATCAGGTTTAATTGTTCCCAGACAGACAGTCTGCCCTGAAGGTCCTTTAAATAGGATAAAGGTTTTTCGTCATCACTTAAACGTGCTAAAGCCAGTTCTGCTTCAAAACGCAACACAAAATTCTTTGACTGAATTAGTTTTTGGATATAGGTAATTTCTGATTTGTCACCCAATTCAGCATAGATACGTAAACCCTTGATTTTATAGAACCAACGCGGACTATGCAAATAATTACGGACATCATCCGTCAACAATAAAGAATTGAACAATTGATTAATACGTTGGAGCAAACTGCCGTATACTATTTCATGCATCCGCAAGAGTTCGTCCGCGAATAACTGGCGGGTAAAGTACAACCGTTTCACCTTTTTAAAATAATCTGCTTCAATGACCGAAGACTCTTGATCGGACGAGTCATCATAGATGAGTTCAATAATCTTTTCCTGGTAGGAACTCCTGATCTTCATTTCAATATAATCAATCAGTATATTACTGATTCTTCTGCCGGTAACATAGATCAGGGCCATAAAATTGATGATCCAGCTCGCCAGTATAATGTAAGGCAGGGCTTTATAACCACCCGGCAACACCAGATGCAGGTATTGAAATAACTGGATAGCCTTTACATACAATTTGAAATGCAGGGCAAGATGAACGGAGGTACCTATTACAAATACACTGAGCCAGGTGATTAACAGGACCGAACCAAAGACATTTAAAACTTCATACTCCTGATGTGCCTGAACATAATACAGGATAAAAAGAGTAAGGATGGCAACGACCGTCAGATGGATATACTCGGGAGTAAAAAGCAATATAAAATATAAGAACCGGTCTCCTGTCATCAGGTAAAACAGATAAGACAGGATTCCTATCAGTATCAAAAAAAACAGAATACGTACCCACCGGATCGTTTTAAACAATCTTAGTGCGTACCTCCACAGGGAGATAACAGAGGGGAATTCTGAGCGCAGGGCAACCAGGATAGCTGCCATCGCCAGGAGTTTATAGCAAGGTGACAGCAGGAGAGCCCACTGAATAATCCGACTACCGGCAAGCCAACACAACAAAGCACAAAGGATTCCTATCAGCACGGAGTATAGGGTGACCCGAACAGTCTTCATGGTTTTATAGGATACAATCCCTTTGGCCACCAGGTTTGTTGACAAATACAATTGTAGGCTGACAGCAACTATACAGACAATTATATACAGAAATAGAGTAGGAAGCGGGTGATTTACCATTTCAGATAGATAGAATCGGGTAACAATTTATTCTGTTGACAAACCAATGCATTCATTTGTTCAAAACGATACAACCGGTTTATGAGTTCCTTCGCAGTGGCAGGATTGTTGTCGGGGATCATTTCAAATGCCTTATTGATTTTATAAGCCTTATTCATGGACAAGAAACTAGTACCTACCAGGAAATCGACCATTTCATTTTTGTTCCGCATGATCGGATAGGCATGCCTGCTCCGGAACGTAGCTGCTGTATCGAGTTCAAAGCCTATCCAGTGACTATAGGCCGGGAATTTCAAATGGTAAGAATTCCGTAATAACGATACAAAAGTAGGGGTTATGTCAAACTGGCTTGAGACAGATTCAATGGTTTTTGTTCTTTTTAATAAGGGTGAATAAATGATTAAAGGCACATGAAACCGGTCTAGCTGCGTGGATATCGGGATTTCAGGCATACGATGGTCGCCGGTGATCACAAAAATGGTATTTTTAAAGGAAGGACGTTTGGATAGTTCCTGGAATAAATGCCGGATTGATGCATCAAAATACATGATCGTGCTGAACTTATCCTTAAAATTCCTCACAAAATCACGTTGCTCTTTCGTCAGCTTTAGTTCAGTCATTCGTTCCTCTACTTTATTCTCAAAGAAAGACTGGTTATTTAGCAAGAACGGAGAATGCATGGAAAGCGTTAACAGCACATCAAAGTCCGGGGTAGTAGGTTTCCTTTTGGAGGAATAACTGAGATATTCGGTAAATAACTCCTGATCCCCATACCCCCAGGAGAAACCGTTATTGTCCGAAGGCATCTTCGCTAACCCTTTGTCAAAAAGGGAACCATCAACGATATGGTCTATCTTTTGCCTTTTCAGAAAAACATCCATGTTGTCAAATTTGGTCTCGCCTCCATAAAAGAACGAAGTAGCGTATCCGTTTTTCTGGAGCAACCGGGGAAGTGAAAGGTGGTTTGGCGGGTTTTTCAAATCACTGAATCCGGTTTCCCCATAAGGCAATGATCCCAGCATGGTGGGCAATACTTCGAAAGTCCTGCCGGCACTGCTTATAAAATCTTTGAAATATAAGCTTTTGGCACCCAGCGAATCGAGGAAAGGCGTAAAACTACCCAGGTAGTTGGCAGGACCTGAATAGGCAGTTCCAAGGCTTTCGACTATAATAAAAACAATATTGGGTTTAACCTCTGCCTGCACATTCAAAAAATTACCCAGCACATCCGGGGTATCCTCCTTATGATAGAAAGAATAAGCCTGATTCAGGATAGTATGTTCGGTAATCGAGGTATCATTGGCTGCCGATTCGAGTATTTTGTTTTTTGTATTTTCAACACGGATCTTGTTTTCATAGTAATTCAGGTCACTGGTCAGAAAGAAATTCAGTTTATTCTCACTTAAAAAAGAATCATATTCATTGTGAAAATGGCTGGCATCCAGTTTTACCCCTGTAAAGAAAAGGGATAGCAGGATCAGGATGAAACAAACTGATTGGAAAGTCTTATTCAGGGTTACTTTGGAAAACTGCTTGTAAATGAATATCATGAACGCAAATAAGAGAATAAAGCAAACAGAGAACCAGAATACGGGGATATTGCCTGCCTGCACGATGTGAATTAAGTCGTGTGAATTGTAGGCGAAAAAATCGGAACCTAATAATATAGCCGTATACTTGAAATAAGCTATTAATGACAGGTAAACAATGAACAACAGGGAGGTCAGCACGATATAAAAAGAATTCGCGAAGTTGCGGTTTACAAACGACAGAGCTAAGTAAGGAAGAAAGAAGTACCCACTCAGTTGAAGGGCAAACAGGATGTCGTAAAGCAACCCATACAACTGATACCCGATACCTGCCGAGCCAAGATTAAAATTATTTACCCATACTATTTCAACGAAACGTGCCAGGATGAGAAGGAGGATAAAGACTATTGACTTTTTGATAAAGTCGTTGCTACGCTCGGTGTAGCGTGTTGTGAAATTTTTCAGTGTATTCATATTAGAAAAGATAACTAATGGCCATATCGAAGGTTATTTTTGATTTGAAAAGGGAGGTAAAGTATTCCTCATAGGCATAAGCGCCATTCACATTTAATATCCACCTCTTACCGAAAAGATGGTTGTATGATATCCTGGAATTATATCCTGTCAGGCGTAGGTTTTGATTGGTAAGCAGTCGGTAACGGTCGTCGGGAGAAGTTCCGTAGCCGATTTGCAAGCCAATATAATCATCGGCAGTAGCAAAGTAACGGCGGGCAGTTATGAAACCGGATAGTGACACTGTGGTGCTGTCGGGAACTACATAAGGCCTGAAAGCAATCCAGTAATTGCCAATATATTTACCAATATGGCCGGTGTATATCATCACCCTGGAAGATCTGAAGTCCAGGTACCTGAAACCTAACGAGGCTTCATAGGCATGAGGGAATTTCCGGTTATAATCCATTCCCAACCGGAATACCGGGAATAACGTGCTCGGTGAATAACCTGCATTCACATAGGCGTAACTCTTAGATGTCAAGGCAGGATAAGCATCAGCCTCCACTTGATATCCTCTTGATCCGAACCGGTTAGCGTAGTTAAACCTGCCAATCACCGCTCCAAATGCTGTCTTTCGCTTGTATTGCAAATAAGCCAATTGCCAGGGGGAATCATTCTTGAAGTAATCGTATGTATAACTGATTCCAATGCTGTTGAGCCTGTTTCCCGATTTAATGTTTTCAAGCAAATCATTTATCTCCCGGTTATCCCTGAATTTACGCTGAAAACCTGATAACAAGAGGGCAGCCTCGTCACTCCGGTGCAGATTATTGAGGGCTTTTGCTTTCCGAATCAGGATATCGGCATCCTCGGGGAATATTGAGGCTGCCTTTTCAGCAAGAGTCAGTGCCTGACTGTATTTTTCAGCCCAGAGTTCGTTGTTTATGGCAGCTACATAGACTTCCTTGCTCCCGGGACGACTTTTAATTACTACCATGAAGGTAGACTCTGCCTTATCATATTGCTTCGACCATGAATACAGTAATCCCAATGCAAAACGGACATCGTTATTGGTACCATTCCGATCGAGAATTGTAATGTATACTTTTTCAGCTTCAGCATATTTATCCTGTTTTATCAAATTTTTTGCTACTTGCATCATCGAGTCAGTTTGTCCTGAACTGGAGGCAACTGCTAAAAACAAAAAGAGGCAGGAAAGGGTGAAATACTTCATTTCGGTATTATTTAACTAATTCTTTGCGAATGCGTATAACTAATTCGTTTGGAATAAATGGTTTGGTCATATAATCATTTGCTCCCAGTTTAAAAGCCTCCATGATGGATGTTTCCTGCCCAATGGCAGAAAGCACGATAATGGGCACTTTGCTGTTTAATTCATTCCGGATGTAACTGATCAGCTCCAACCCACTGTAATAGGGGAGCATTAAATCAGTCAGGATCATGTCAAAGGTTTCCTGAGCCAGGAGATCAAGTGCAACTTTCCCATCAGGGGCAGTTGCCACTTCAAATCCTTCTTTCTTCAGTTTAAACTCTATTGATTTGAGTACCATCACTTCATCTTCAATTACTAAGACTCTCATATAACTATATTGGTTTTAAGTTCGGCTATCAAAAATTCTATCTCTTCAACAATTTCCTTTGATTGAATGATGATTTGTTCAAAGTCATTTTTATATGGTTCAAAATCATCCGTTTCAGTTAAAAATGTTTCTAACTGCAAAGTCAACTCAGTTAATTCAGTAAGACCCAGCAATGAAACCTGTGACCGGTACTTATGCAATTGCCTGTTCAGTTCACTGTTATTGGTGGTAAAATTCTGTTGCATGCTTTCCAGGACTTCAGGAGTCGTGGTAATAAAATACTCCAGGATTTCGAGGATAAAATCAATATCTCCACCGGCAAACTGATCTAATGTTTCCAGATTGACAAATCTTGTTTGTGCCGGTAGTACGTTGATTTCGTGTATGGCATTGTTCTGATTGGTTTCGAATAATGTATTCCGAATAATATCAGCCAATTCATTTTCCTTATATGGTTTGGTCAGATAGCCATTTGCACCTGCTTTTTGCAGAGCCTGTACAGCATTCGGGTTAACAGTAGCCGACACACAGATAATCGGAATATATTTCAACGGTTCCGGCATTTCATTCCTGATTTTTTGTAATACTTCATCTCCGTTCATGCCGGGCATTTGCATATCCAACAACAACAAATCAAAATTATCATGCTGGAGGAATTCGATTGCTTCGAAACCATTTTCAGCAATCCGGTAGTTGTGGTTAAACTTAGCCATTTGCTTTTTATAAATCAGCTGATTCAATTTCTCATCTTCGGCAATCAGGATATTCAGTTTTTGCAGGGGTTGTTCCCGTGAATTGAGGGTTCGTGCTACAAAATGTTTATCGGCTTTTGATGGTAGTATTTTATAGGGGAGCGTAAACTGGAAAGTGGTTCCTTCGCCTTCGACACTTTTCAGAGAGAAGCAGCCATCCTGTAATTGAATCAGATTTTTCACTATGTTCATTCCCATGCCCGTACCACCATACAACCGGGTATCTTTCACATCCGATTGCACAAACTTATCAAATATTGCTTCCTGTTTCTCAAGCGGGATACCAACGCCAGTGTCTATCACTTTAAATTCTAAAAACTGATAATCATCCATTTCACCAATCAGCTGGACATGAACCGTAATACTCCCTTTTTCGGTAAACTTCAGGGCATTCCCCAGCAAATTGAATAAAATCTGCCTTAACCGGGTCGGATCACCTAAAAAAGCACCTTGAATATTCTCATCAATACTGTATGAAAATTTAATCCTAAACTTTTTTTCATTTAACCTGAGAATCTCAACCATTGAAATCACTAATTGCCGGATATCAATCGGGATTAATTCAAATTGTAACTTGCCTGAATCTATTTTGAAAATATCCAGCAGGTCATTCACCAAATGTCCTAAATGATCGGAAGTGACCTTGATGTGGTTGATGCATTCTTTCTGTACTTTATTCAGACTGGTCTCGGAAAGTATATCCACCATACTCAACAGACCATGTAGCGGAGTCCGAATTTCATGGCTGATATCCGCTAAAAATTCTTCTTTAAAAGCCACTTCATTAATCTGGTCTGTAATATCAAACCGGATGGCTAAGAACTGATACGGGACCTTGTCAGCATCCAAAAACGGGATAATGGTGGCATCCATCCAAAAAAAAGAACCATCCTTCGCTCTGTTTTTAAACTTGGCTTTAAATATATTCCCTTTGTTCAATTCCAGGTACATATTCTTAAAGAACTCCGCAGAGTGGTAATCCGTTTTGAAAATGCGGTTGTTTTGCCCTATTAATTCATCGCTCGAATACCCGGAAAGACTACAATACTTATCATTGACATACGTAATGGTGCCCTGTCCATCCGTTAAGAGAATATGAGCAACCTGATCCATTGCTCGTATGTATATTTCCAGCTCGTTTTCTTGCATGAATTATTTGTTTAACAGATAACTGTTCCTTAGTTGAAATTATTCAAAAGCATATTAATTACCAGGCGATTATACACATAAATCATAAAATAAATACCGACACATTGGTACATTATAATCCCAGGTTGACAGAATCAACTTTTTTTTTATACTTATAATTTAAGGTAAACTTGTAGTTTTCTATTATTTTGATTATAAACTAACGTGGAAGGTCCCTGCTGTCATCGAATCACCAAGGTAATACAGTTAATTTATGTAAAGAGATAGATAAAGTGGATTTTTAATAAATTATTTGGTAGAGTACTTATTGTTGATCAAAATTACGAAATATTATTGTAACATCCATCATAATAGATACCTGATGAAATGCAAAATAATTAACTGAAAATGTTGGATGTGCCTGTTTTGCTGGGAAAGTGGATAAATGCAACATAAAAGTTTAATTATTTTTACGTTATTTGTTGGATTTACAATCGCATTTAATCCATCACAAGGAGTTAAAATAAATGAATGTCTTAATTGATACCCCCCTTCATACTATTTTTGGCTTTGGAACTGCCTCCTTCGGTTGCCGGAATTGGAGCAGCCTTGCAGTCGATCCTTACCCGGATCGCAAATCACTCCCGATTGTGGTTCATTCGTTGCAATTCATCCCACCGGAGTTACTGCGTTTCAACTTCATTCATTCGGGGTAGAGAGATATTTCAAAGAAGGCATAGTGAGGGCAAAAAGAGGGCAAAGAGAGGTTTACCCCTCCTTGCCCTCTCTTTACCCTCTCTTTACACTGAACAGACACAGAGAAAATCAGGAAGCTTTTGTTCTAATTAAAGAATAGAACGGATCATTAGATAGTACAGCCTTATCCGTGAAGGTATCCCCCAATGTCATCTAAAAGAAAAACCTTATTTCTGTTTTTCAACCTTAGCAGCTAAGCTGGCTCTCCGGAGTAGACCTGATTCTTTGATAGGAACATTAAGTGCCGGAAATCAAACAAAGAATAAGGTTCTGTTCAGGAGTTACAACGGCTGGTGTGAGGAATGGATGAACATTGAATGGAGTTATTTTTTCAGTACACGATTGGTACGGTATATTTTGCGGTTTTTTATAGGGAACAACCAAAAAAGTTCATGTTTAAACATTAATATAGTATAATATACCGTAATACAGATTAACAACTTAAAAAATTAAAGTCTGTATAAAATTGTTTCACAGTATTTTATACTAAATGCTACCTCGGGATAGCAAAAGGAGGGACCCGGGCTATCCATGGGTTTTTTAGCTAAATTTATTCGTTGAATAGAAATAATTGTCGTTCCTTTGCAGCGTTTTTAAGCAAACTATATTTATTCATATCTATGAGCAGTTTATCGCTATTTGTGGTCGTATTACTTACCGGAATATCACTTGTGATTCTAGGTCTAGGTACGGCAATTTTACTAGCCCCGCGATCTTACAACCTTCAAAAAGGAGAACCTTACGAATGTGGAATTCCAACACACGGCACCTCGTGGATGCAGTTTAAAGTAGGGTATTACCTCTACGCCATCCTGTACCTCATGTTCGATGTTGAGACTATCTTCCTGTTTCCCTGGTCTACTATCGTTCGCGATTTAGGCTACCAGGGCTTGTACAGCATTTTGTTTTTCATTGTGATCCTTGGATTAGGACTGGCGTACGCATGGAAGAAAGGAGTATTAAAATGGAATTAAAGGATAATATAAAAGGAATCCCCGCTGCGGAATTCAAAGACAACGAGTACCTGGAAGAATATATCAAGGAACTTGAAGCCAATGGTGTCAATGTGGTTCTCAGTAAAATCGACGAACTGATTAACTGGGGCCGCTCCAATTCTGTATGGCCACTGATTTTTGCTACCAGCTGTTGCGGTATTGAATTTATGTCAGCAGCTGCTGCCCACCACGACATTTCCCGCTTTGGTATGGAAGTAACCCGTAACAGCCCCCGTCAGGCCGACCTGATGATTGTGGCCGGTACGATGGTTCATAAAATGGCTCCACTGATCCGCCGTGTGTACGACCAAATGGCAGAACCAAAATATGTATTGGCCATGGGTGCCTGTGCTATTTCGGGAGGACCATTTATCAATTCATACCACGTCATCAAAGGCGTTGACCAGATCATTCCGGTGGATGTCTATGTTCCTGGTTGCCCACCACGCCCTGAATCATTATTCTATGGCCTGATGCAACTGCAACGGAAGATTAAGGTGGAAAAATTCCTTGGAAACAGACAGAGGTAAGGGAAGACAAAGGACAAATGACAATATAAGACATTAGACTTTTGACATCAGACTTTAGACATTTGACATTAGACATTAGACTTTAAGATAAATGGAAAAAATAAAAGAGTTAATCCTTACTACTGTACCGGAAGCTGTTATTGAACAGAAACAAAAGCTGACCGTGACAGTAGCACCAAACAAACTTCACCTGTTAGCCAAGACATTACGCGACAATACAGCATTACCTTTCGATTTTTTGGTATTTCTGATCGGCGTAGACCGGGGCGAACAACTGGGTGTAAACTATTTACTTTCTTCTTCTACCGACTTGTTGAAAGAGATTGTACTGAAAACAAGTACGGACGACCGCGAAAATCCATTGCTTTATTCCATAAGCGATTTATTCGAAACAGCCCAGTATAACGAACGTGAAGTATTTGCGCTGTTGGGAATCCGCTTTATCAACAATCCCGATATGCGTAAGTTTTTCCTGAACAGCGATTGGGTAGGTTATCCATTGCGTAAGGATTATGACGCAAACCCTGAATTAAATCCTGTATCCGTAGAAAGCAAGGAAATTATTGATATTGCCCCCCGGATCACCGAAACACCGGAAGGATTGGTAGAAGATACTGTCAACATATTCGAAGACGACGATTATATTATCAACATAGGCCCACAGCACCCTTCCACCCACGGAGTAATGCACTTCCGTACCTCGCTGGATGGTGAAATAGTAAAGAAGATTGATGTGCACAGCGGATATATCCACCGTGGCATCGAGAAACTGAGCGAAGCCCTGACTTACCCACAAATACTTCACTTTACGGACAGGTTGGATTACCTGTCAGCCAATATTAACCGCCACGGGTTATGCCTGTGCGTGGAGAAAGCTGCTGAGATTGAAGTTCCTGAACGTGCGCAGTATATCCGTACCATTATGGATGAGCTGAACCGCATTGACTCACACTTACTGGCCTGGGCTTGCCAAACCAATGATTTGGGTGCCATTACAGCCTTTATTTACGGGATGCGTGAACGTGAAGTTATCCTGGACATCTTTGAAAAGACCTGTGGCGGACGACTGATTATCAATCAAAATGTGATTGGCGGTGTGATGTTCGACATATATCCCGATTTCCAGAGAGATGTAAAAGCATTTATTCCCTACATGCGTGATAAGCTGGTGGAATATGACCGTTTCTTCTCACACAATGTCATTGCACTGGGACGTATGGTCACTATTGGAGTGATGTCGAAAGAGGCAGCCATCAACTATGGCGTTACCGGTCCTGCCGGACGTGGATCAGGATGGTCCTGCGATATCCGCAAGCATATCCCCTATGCCCTGTATGACAAAGTGGAATTTAAAGAAATTATCCGTACCGAAGGTGACTCGTACGCCCGTTACCTGAACCGCCTGGATGAAATAGAACAATCACTGCACATTATAGAACAACTGATTGATAATATTCCTGCCGGTGATATCCTCAACAAACCAAAACCAATCATACGTCTTCCTGAAGGAGAATACTACCAACGGGTAGAAGCTTGTCGTGGAGAGTTTGGTGTATTTATTGAAAGCCGAGGTGATAAAACACCATACCGCTTGAAATTCAGGTCACCTTCCATGGCATTGGTATCTGCTATGCCCTTGATATGCCGGAATGAAAAGATATCCGACTTTATCGGGATTGGTGGTTCTATGGACTACGTGATTCCGGATATTGACAGATAAACTGGTTGATTGGTTAGTTGGTTAACTGGTTAATTGGTTGGAAGTAGGTAGTAGGTAGCAGCATAGAACTAAAGTGATATGACTTCGTGATATGACTTCGTGATATGATTTCATGATCTGATTTGAAAAGATAGGATCTGAAGAGATATGAACTTCGTGATATGATTTGAAGAGATAGGAACCTACGATGATATTAATTGATAAAATAACGATAAAGAACTGGTCTTAATTCGTGTAATTAGTTTTAAATTCGTGTAATTAGTAATAAGAGTAATTAGTATATATGCAACAACCATTAGAAATTTCAAACCTAACGACCTGGTTAGACACGACACTGCAAAGCAGCTTACCTACATTTTGGGTATTACTGATTGAATTTGTGTTGGTGGGTGTAGCCTTGTTGGCTGCTTACGCGGTAATAGCCCTGATATTGATTTATGCAGAACGCAAGATAACCGCTTTCTTTCAGGCTCGTATCGGACCTAACCGTGTAGGGAAATACGGACTTATCCAGAGTGTTGCGGATATGATCAAGATCCTGCTGAAAGAGATCGTCAAGATTAACCGTGCCGACCGGTTCCTGTTCTTTGCAGCTCCGGTATTTATGATCGTAGCTTCCATGCTTACTTTTGGAGCTATTCCTTTCGGACAAGGGCTTCATGCCATCGATTTCAACATCGGAGTATTGTATGTCACAGCGGTATCGTCATTAGGGATTATCGGAGTATTGCTGGCAGGTTGGTCAAGTAATAACAAATATGCCATGATTGGTGCCATGCGAAGTGGTGCCCAGTTTGTAAGTTATGAATTATCCGCAGGTTTTGCATTGATGACTATTGTTGTACTGGCAGGAACCATGCAGTTCTCGGCTATGATTGAAGGACAACGTTATTGCTGGAATTTATTCAACGGACATATTTCGTCCATGATTGCTTTTGTATTGTACCTGATTTCAGGACATGCTGAAACCAACCGCGGGCCATTTGATTTACCGGAAGCAGAATCGGAATTAACAGCAGGATATCACACCGAGTATTCAGGACTTCAATTCGGGTTCTATTACCTGGCCGAATACCTGAACATGTTTATCATTGCTTCCATTGCTACTACTGTATTCTTAGGCGGATACATGCCTATCCAGGTTCACGGATGGGACGGATTCAACCAGATCATGACGTATATACCAACCTATGTCTGGTTCTTCGGAAAGACTGCGGTGTTGATCTTCCTTAGTTTATGGGTTCGCTGGTCATTCCCACGTTTACGTATCGACCAGTTATTAAACCTGGAATGGAAATACCTGTTGCCAATCAATTTGGTAAATATCGTTGTCATGGTGATTCTTGTATTGACAGGATTGACATTGACCGATTTATTTCCGGGACTGTTTTAAGAGAGTTTGAAGAGTTTGAAGTCCCGATAAATAGGGATCTACACTGCGTTTAGATTTGAAAGGTTTGAGCATTAAGCTTTGAGTATCGGGAACAAAGAGGAATAAAGAAACTTGGAAATAGTAAATTGTAAATTACTAAATAGTAAATAAAAAGATGAGTTCAATATTAAAATATTTTTCAGGGTTATTTATAGGCATCAAGTCGTTGCTTATAGGTATGTCTGTCACATGGAAAGAGTTGTGGACAAAGAAAGTGACCCAACAATATCCGGAGAACAGGGACACCCTGGTAATTTCCGATCGTTTCCGTTGCGAGTTGACTATGCCTCATGATGAAAATAACGAGCATGCCTGTACGGCTTGCGGCATTTGCGAAATGAACTGCCCGAATGGTACCATCACTGTGAATTTCAAAATGATTGAAACAGAGGATGGCAAAAAGAAGAAAATTCTTGACACTTACCAGTGGGATTTAGGCATGTGCACATTCTGCAACCTGTGTGTATTGACCTGCCCTTCCAATGCTATTAAGTTTGAGAACACATTTGAGAATGCAGTATTTACCCGTGACAAGCTGAAACAACAATTGAATCATCCGGGATCTAAAATGCGTGAAAAGAAAAAGGTGGAAAGACCCGCAGCACCTGTTGCAGCAGTGAAGACTCCATCAGAAACTCCTGTTGCAAAAGTTGAGACACCAATCGTTGAAGTGAAAGCCCCTGTTGCAGTACCTGAGGTAAAAGCGGAACAACCGATTGCAGCCGTACTGGCTTCGGTAAAAGAATCGAAAGTTGAGGCTTCAGAACCAAAAGATGCCACGAAAAAGCCGGAAGTGAAAGCTGAGAAGCCACTGGTTGCTGTACTGGCATCGGTAAAAGAATCGAAAGTAAAAGAAGAGAAACCGGTTGTTGCCCAAAAAGCGACAGGTATTGATCCCGAGGCTAAAGCAGAGACTACTGAAATTTAATACTAACAGAAACATTATAGGATAATCGATCGATTATGGCAGAACAAATTATATTTTACATTTTAGCGATAGTTATTGCAGTTTTCTCTATCCTGGCAGTTACTTCAAAGCGTATTATTCGCTCAGCAACTTATTTATTATTTGTATTATTAGCCACCGCAGGCCTGTATCTGCTGTTGGGTTATAACTACCTGTTTGCAGTACAGATTGCGGTATATGCAGGTGGTGTGATGGTATTATTTATTTTCGCCATCCTGTTGACGAATAAACCGGGTGAAAACGTAAAGACAGAATTACCGGTCAGACGGGTGGTAGCAGCTGCAACAGCGATTGCAGGCCTGGCCTTTTGTGCCCACATCATATACTACAACGTGAACAAGGTGTATACCTATGCAGTACAAAGTGACCTGACTCCGCAACAAATCGGACATACCATGATGGGAACCGATAAGTACCAGTATTTATTACCTTTCGAGACAATCAGTATTTTACTGCTGGCTTGTATTGTGGGGGCTATTATGATTGCAAGAAAAAGGTAAAAATTGTTTGAAGAGTTTGAAAGGTTTGAAAAGTTTGAAAGGTTTAGCGTGATGAAAACTATTTAAACGATCCACCAACATCAAACGTCAAACATCAAACGTCAAACTAAAAAAACATCAAACATTAAAGATATGGGTGATTTATTAACGAATTTTCTATCAGGACCGGTTCCGGTAGAAGCATACTTAGGATTAAGTTTAATCATGTTCTTTTCAGGGATCTATGGTTTCCTGTCGCGTAAGAGTTTATTGATGATCTTAATCTCCATTGAGCTTATGCTGAATGCAGCCGATATTAACTTTGTAGTATTTAACCGTTATCTGTATCCAGGGCATTTGGAAGGATTTTATTTTGCCTTGTTCACCATAGCCATAGCGGCTTGCGAAACAGCTGTTGCCATTGCCATTATCATCAATATCTACCGGAATCTGAGTAGTGTTGAGGTGGGGAACCTGGATCAAATGAAAGGATAAGACATTTTTCTACTTACCATTTACCATTTACTATTTACCATTTACAATTATAATTAATATGCAGTATACCTTATTAATTCTACTTCTTCCTCTTCTTAGTTTCATTATCCTGGGTCTGGTAGATTCGAAATGGAGCCCAAAAATTGCAGGAACAATAGGAACCGTTGTTTTAGGAATCATTACGGCCCTTTCATATTTTGCCGCATGGGAATATTTCACCTTGCACCGCATTGATGGTATCTATGAAAAAGTAATACCATTCGATATGGAATGGTTGCGTTTTACCGACTTCCTTCATATCAACCTGGGTATCCTGCTTGATCCAATCTCGGTCATGATGTTGGTGGTTATTACAACCGTTTCGTTCATGGTGAACATCTATAGCCTTGGATATATGGCAAACGAAAAGGGATTTGAACGCTACTATGCCTTCTTGTCACTCTTTACCTTCTCGATGTTGGGACTGGTGATAGCAACTAATATTTTCCAAATGTATATTTTCTGGGAATTAGTGGGTGTATCGTCTTACCTTTTAATCGGATTCTATTATACCAAACCGTCAGCAGTTGCAGCTGCCAAAAAAGCATTTATTGTTACACGCTTTGCTGACTTGTTTTTCCTGATTGGAATTTTGATACTTTCATTCTATACAAAGACATTTGATTTTGGATTACTGACTTCGGGGGATCCAAAAGTATTTGCAGGAGCTGCAGGTGCCACTTTCATGGGTTTCTCTGTATTAAGCTGGGCAATGGCAGGTATCTTTATCGGAGGTGCCGGTAAATCGGCCATGTTCCCGTTGCAGATCTGGTTGCCTGATGCCATGGAAGGTCCTACTCCTGTATCGGCCTTAATCCACGCGGCTACCATGGTTGTTGCCGGTGTATTCCTTGTTGCGCGTCTCTTCCCGGTTTATATAACCTATACACCTGAAGTTTTACATGGCATTGCTTATGTAGGTGCTTTCACTTCGTTATTTGCAGCAGTCATTGCCTGCGTACAGACTGATATTAAACGTGTACTTGCATTCTCCACCATATCCCAGATCGGGTTTATGATGGTTGCCCTGGGTGTTTCAGGATATGGCGAACACGAAGGACTGGGTTACATGGCTTCCATGTTCCACCTGTTCACACATGCTATGTTCAAAGCCTTGTTGTTCTTGGGGGCAGGTTCTGTAATCCATGCTATTCACAGCAACGAAATGAACCAGATGGGTGGATTACGGAAATATATGCCAATCACGAACTGGACATTTCTGATTGCTTGTCTGGCTATTGCAGGGATTCCTCCTTTCTCAGGATTCTTCAGCAAGGATGAGATCTTATCCGCCTGTTATGAATTCAGTCCGTTTATGGGCATCACCATGACATTCATTGCCGGTTTAACCGCCTTTTATATGTTCCGGTTGTATTTCAACATATTCTGGGGAAAAGAACACAAGCACGAACATACTCCACACGAATCACATTTTGCTATGGCATTCCCGCTTATATTCCTGGCAACAGTTACTGTATTTGCCGGATGGATTCCTTTCGGACATTTTGTAACCAGTGACCGTGCTAACTACGAGATACACCTGGACATGACAGTAGCAAGTATCAGTGTCATTATTGCCGTGTGCTCTATTTTATTGGCAATGATCATGTATCGTAAAGAAAGCGCTATTCCAAAGAAACTGGCAACTGCTTTTTCGGGCCTACACACAGCAGCCAGTCATCGTTTTTATATTGACGAAGTGTATTTGTTTATCACCAAGGAAATTGTTTTCAACAGTATATCACGTCCCCTGGCCTGGTTCGACCGTCATGTGATTGATGCTTCCATGAACGGAATGGCATCAACCACGCAATGGGTATCCCTTAAAATTAAAGGCTTCCAATCGGGACAGGTGCAACAATATGCCTATGTATTCCTGTTAGGCACTTTGGTGATTACGTTATTGGTTTTATTTATTTAGCATTTAGTTAATTGATTGACTGGTTAATGAGTTAATTGGTTAATTAGTAAAAATCAGCAGTTCAACGATTATAAACATTCATATATGAACTTTTTATCCTTATTCGTTCTCATTCCGGCATTAATGATGATGGGCCTGTTCCTTTCGAACAACCGAAAACAACTCTTGTTCGTCATGACTACCGGAGCTGTACTTTTGATGACTTTATCAGGAGTATTGACTTACATGTATTTCGTACAACGCGCTGCCGGTGATGTGGCTACCATGCTCTTTACTGCTGATACTGTCTGGTACGCTCCATTCAATATTCATTATTCGGTTGGTGTTGACGGCATCTCCGTTGCCATGCTCATACTGACGTCTATCATAGTTTTTACGGGAGTATTTGCCTCCTGGAAAATTGACCCTCTACCTAAGGAATTCTTCCTCTGGTATAGCCTTTTGTCGATCGGTGTTTACGGGTTCTTTATCTCTACCGATTTGTTTACTATGTTCATGTATTATGAAATCGCTTTGATTCCGATGTACCTGTTGATTGGTATCTGGGGAACAGGAAAGAAAGAATATGCAGCTATGAAGCTTACCCTGATGTTGATGGGCGGCTCAGCATTGCTGTTAGTCGGAATCTTAGGAATCTATTATACTTCGGGTGCTACCAGCATGAATATATTGGAAATTGCCAAAATGCATATTCCTGTTGAAATGCAGTACTATTTCTTTCCACTAACCTTTACTGGTTTTGGAGTATTGGGTGCTATGTTTCCTTTCCATACATGGTCACCTGATGGTCATGCCTCCGCTCCTACTGCTGTATCAATGTTACATGCCGGTGTGTTAATGAAACTTGGAGGTTACGGTTGTTTCCGTGTTGCCATGTACCTAATGCCACAGGCAGCACACGAAATGGCATGGATCTTTTTAATCTTAACAGGGATCAGTGTAGTGTACGGTGCTTTTGCCGCCATTCACCAAACCGACCTGAAATATATCAATGCCTATTCTTCGGTTAGCCATTGCGGATTGGTGCTGTTTGCCATTTTAATGATGAATGAGACAGCTGCTACAGGTGCAGTATTACAAATGCTTTCACATGGTTTAACAACAGCCCTTTTCTTTGCATTGATTGGAATGATATACGGACGTACCCATACCCGCTTAATCACTGAAATGAGTGGTTTGATGAAGGTAATTCCTTTTCTGGGAGTATGTTTTGTAATTGCAGGGTTAGGTTCCTTAGGATTACCCAGCTTAAGCGGTTTCGTTGCTGAAATGACTATTTTCATTGGTGCATTCCAACATACCGATCTTTTTCACCGTGTCTTAACCGTCCTGGCCTGTAGTTCTATTGTTATAACTGCTGTCTATATTTTACGAATGGTAGGGAAATTCTTATTGGGTAAAATTAATAATGAGCATTTTGAACATTTGACAGATGCCACCTGGTATGAAAGGATTTCAGTGGTCACCTTGCTGATCTTTATGTTCGCACTTGGTTCTGCACCGTTTTGGATTTCAAGCATGATTCACGAAAGCGTTCTACCGGTAATCGGACAGTTAGCTAAATAAGACAAAAAGACAAAGATCGAAGGACAGAGGAAAAAATAAGTCAATAGACTTTTGACATTAGACTTTAGACATAAGACATAAGAAGTTAGACATTAGATAAATTAGAATATGGATTACAGTAGTTTTTTACAAATGAGCGAAGAATTTTCACTGCTGGCGGTGATGCTTATCCTTTTGGTTTTCGATATATTTGCAGGAGAAAAAGGATTGAAGTATTTTCAGCCCATTGCCCTGGTACTCTTTACAGCGCACACCCTGCTTAACTGTATTCCACGGGAAGCATTCTCCGTTGCCGGAGGCATGTACAACTATTTACCCATGCAGACTTATGTGAAAACGATCCTGAATGTTGGTACATTGATTGTATTACTGCAGGCACATAAATTTCTGAACGAAGACGCAAACCGGATTAAACGGGGTGAATTCTATTTTCTGACTCTGTCCACCCTATTGGGAATGTATTTCATGATTTCTTCGGGAAACTTCCTTATGTTCTTTATTGGACTTGAGACCGCTTCTATTCCTATGGCTACCTTAGTCGCTTTTGATAAGTATAATCATAAATCGGCTGAAGCAGGAGCCAAATACATCCTGTCAGCTGTATTTGCTTCCAGTATCTCCTTGTTCGGGATGTCGATGATCTACGGTTCAACCGGTACGCTTTATTTTACTGACCTGGCAACACTGATCACAGGAACGCCACTTCAGATCATGGCATTTGTATTCTTCTCGGTAGGTTTGTTCTTTAAAATATCACTGGTACCTTTCCACCTCTGGACTCCGGACGTATACGAAGGGGCTCAGACCAATATCACGTCGTATCTTTCGGTTATATCCAAAGGTGCTGCAGTATTCGTATTATTCACCTTGTTGGTAAAAGTATTCGGCAACCTGATCACTCAATGGCAACCAATTCTTTACGGCCTGGCAGTAGCTAGTATCACCATTGCCAACGTATTTGCTATCCGTCAACAAAATTTAAAGCGATTCCTGGCCTTTTCGTCCATATCCCAGGCCGGTTATATTCTACTGGCAATAATTAGCGGTACAGCCCTTGGAATGACGTCTCTGGTGTATTATGTACTGGTCTACATGTTCTCCAACCTGGCAGCATTCGGAGTAATATCGGTAATCGAAAACCAGACTAAGAAAGTATCGATGAGTGATTACGATGGCTTGTATCAGACAAACCCCCGATTAAGCTTTGTCATGATGATTGCTTTGTTCTCGTTGGCAGGTATTCCTCCTTTTGCAGGGTTCTTCAGTAAATTCTTTGTATTCTCCGCAGCTGCGCAACAAGGTTTTTATGTACTTGTGTTTATTGCCTTATTGAACACCATCATTTCCTTGTATTACTATTTGTTGGTTATCAAATCCATGTTCCTGAACAAAAGCGAAAACCCAATAGAAGTAGTAAAAAGTGATGTTCCTGTGAAAATCAGTTTTGTACTTTGTACCCTCGGCATTTTATTAATTGGGATATTTAGTACTATTTACAATCAGATTGCTGTATTCAGCTTTGGTCTGTAATCATTCAACTCTATATATCAAAAAACCCGCTGCAAGTGAATACTTGCAGCGGGTTTTTTAGTTGATGTTTCGATTGTTATTTCTTTACTTCTTTAGTAGCTGTAATGGTAGAAGTCATGGTATAACCTCCACCGGTAACGCTAGAAGTAGTATTCATACTTTTAAGAGCCGCATCTGCTTCATTAGCAGTTAGATTATCTTGTTCAATTGTAGTGATCGTCGTCTGTGGATAACCTTCCATAGCCGGATTCATTGTTACAACAGAAGTTAATGTGAAAGTCCAGTTTTGTTTAATGTCAGCATCTTTTGAACACCCCATAAAACTAATCATTAGCACAGACGCGAGAATAAGCATTGTTTTTTTCATAAATTGCATTTATATATTTACAGATTTAGATAAATAATTTAAATACTTCTAGGAGTTCTGTATTTTAAACCATTTACACAAAAATTATTTTATGCAAAGATATACAAATTTGTAAAAAACAAAAGCAGATTAATAAATATTACACATTTTAATTAAACCCACCCACTGAATGACTCAATCTTAATTAATAAGTAATTTTTGCTCAATAAACCGGCGGATAAAAGCCACTGTCTCGTCAATCCCAAGCACCGAGGAGTTGATACATAAATGATACGACTCGGCAGCTCCCCAGACTTTATTACTGAAATAGTTGTAATATTCCGAACGTTTCTTATCCGTTTTTTCAATGACCTCATGCGCCTTCTCTAAAGTGAGTTTTTTATCCAGGGCTACACGTTTTGACCGGTCCTTAGTATCGGCAGTAATAAAGACATTGATACAACGGGGATGATTACGTAAAATATAATCTGCACAACGGCCGACAAATACACAGGATTTTTCCTCTGCCAATTCACGGATAATATCGCTCTGTATTTTAAAAAAAGTCTCATTCGACAAATAATTATTTACGTACACTTCGTTGTTGATATTGGTGCGCAATCCGAGTAGACCTCCGATGATACTATGGCTTTTCTTTTCGTCAGCATTTTCAAAGAACTCCTTTCCCAACCCGCTTTCTTTCGAGGCTAGATTTATCAGCTCTTTATCATAAAAGTCGATGCCAAACTGAGAAGCCAGCTTCTCTCCTATTTGTTTGCCACCACTACCCAGTTGCCGGCCGATATTTATTACAAACTTATCATTCATGATATTACTATTTTAGAATTTAACAAAAGTCAAAGGACAAAAGATTAAAGATTAAATCAAACCATTAACTTAGAACTCAACAGAATCATTAACCCGAAACACAAAACACTGAACCCGAAACGCGGAACATCAAACTTTAAACAGTAAGCTTCATCCGGAACTTTCTAAACTGTGAAACCAACATAAATGTTGACACAATACTGGAGGCCAGATCGGCTGTCGGCATACTGTACCAGACTCCTTTCAACCCAAATATCAATGGAAGAATAAGCAGGCAAGGCAATAGAAATATTAACTGGCGTGTTAATGACAGGAATATAGCTTTTCCTGCCATACCTATGCTTTGGAAGAAGTTAGCTGTGACCATGGGCAATCCCACAATCGGAAAGCAGATCAGCACAATGCGCAATCCCTCGGAAGCCATGTTAATCAAGGTCTTGTCAGTAGTGAAGACCGCTGCCACAGCATGTGAGGAAAATTCACCGATAAGGAAACCCAAAATCATGACACCCGTCGCCAGGAAAAGAGTTTTCTTCAACACTTCGGTTACCCGTTCATAATGCCCGGCACCAAAATTATATCCTGCAATGGGTTGCATACCCTGATTAATTCCCATGACAATCATCACAAAAAGAAAGACCACCCTGTTTACAATCCCATAGGCTCCTACCGCCAAATCGCCACCATAGTGAATAAGCCCCTGATTAATCAGTACGACGATAACGCACGATGCAGCATTCATTAAAAAGGGAGACAACCCGATAGCCAACGAATCGACTACGATTTTGCGTTGCAAGCGGAATGTTCCTTTTTTAAAGTGAATAAAATGCTTCTTGCTGCTAAAGATATTGATTTGCCATACTAGCATGACTATTTGCGAAATGACAGTAGCAAAAGCACTTCCCTGGATCCCCCATTTGAATACAAAAATAAAGAGTGGATTTAAAACTACGTTTATGAGTACCGAACAAAGTGTGGTATACATAGCCTTTTGTGGACGGCCTGTTGAACGTAGCAAGGCATTCAAGCCAAGAAACATGTGTGTAACCACATTTCCCAGCAGAATCACTACCATATACTGGTGCGCAAACGGAAGGGTAGCATCACTTGCTCCAAAGAAATAGAGTATCGGATCAAGAAACGATAAAACCACCACCGTATAGGCTAATCCCAGAATGATGTTCAGGATAAAAACATTCCCCAGAATTTTATTTGCTGTTTCATAATCTTTTTGTCCCAACCGCACCGACATCAGTGTAGAAGCACCCACACCCACCAACGAACCAAAGGCTGCCGCCAGGTTCATCAACGGGAACGTCAGTGCTAATCCCGAGATAGCCAGTGCACCGACACCATGCCCAATAAAAATACTGTCGGTAATGTTGTATAATGACGAGGCTGTCATGGCAATAATAGCAGGAATGGCATATTGCATCAGTAATTTTCCAACTTTCTCAGTTCCTAATGCAACAGGCAGATCTTTTGAGTTCATGTATTTCTTTTAAATAATTTAGTCCGGGTGCAAAGGTACAAAAAGAAGATGGCTTATAAACTTCAACTCATAGTCATTCTGGACAGAATTACCAGAAAACGGATTATCTGCATTAATAGAGGAAACAGTCTAAATCAATAAAGAATCCCGATTTCAGTTTAAGGTGCGGTGTAACGATTTTACATTACGTCCTTGTTTCCCTCATTTAGTGTTTTATTTTAATTTATATTATTATCTTTGCTTCCCAACCAATTAGAAATATGAACAAACTTATAGACTCTCTCAAAGCCATCTATCTCAAGCATCCTCTGCTGCTTGTCTTATTCATTAGTATGCTGCTCACCCTTCCCTGGATTACCATGGGCGAATTTTACTACAAGGGTGAACCCCGTGAAGCAACCCTAGCTACCTTTATCATGAATACCGGCAACTGGATACTGCCGTCAGGTTATGCAGATGAAACGGCCTATAAGCCTCCATTTATGCACTGGCTCATCGTGCTCTTTTCGCTTCCTTTCGGTTCTGTGAGTATTGCTACGGCACGCCTTCCTTCAGCATTGAGCCTGATAGGAATTACCCTGATGACATTCGCATTCCTTCAAAAAAGAAAATCAACATTCGTAGCCTGCATGGCATCGCTTTTTGTGCTGACCAGTTTCGAAATGCACCGGTGGGGACTTGAATCACGCGTTGATATGTTGCTGGCTTTCCTGATGTCCGGAGCACTGTTCAGTATGTTCAGGTGGGAAGAAAAGGGATTAAAAGGTTATCCTCTGCTCATCCCTGTTTTTCTTGGTGGGGCTGCCTTGGTGAAGGGGCCTGTTGGGTTTATCCTTCCATGCTTCGTTTTTGGTGTTTATTTGCTCATATTGCAACGATATTCCCTGTGGCGGATCATTGCCAGGAATGTGCTCATAGCTATCCCTGCGGGCCTTATTTTGAGTATTTGGTATATACTGGCCTACCAACAGGAAGGCAGTCATTTTTTCAACCTGGTATATGCTGAAAATATAGGCCGGTTTTTGGGACAAAGCAGACAAGAATTGGGTATCAAGTATGATTTAGGGCATATCGGACCTTTTTGGTATTACATACCGGCTATTGTTGTAGGTTTTGTACCCTGGTCGTTCCTGTTAATTCTAAGTGCCTTCAGTATAAAATACACCAATCCGTTCAGGCAATTCAACCTGAAAGCTTTTATGCAAAAACTGCCCTCCATGAACAAGGTGACACTGTTCAGTATAGTATCGGTGGTTATCATCATTTTATTCTATATGATTCCTGCTTCAAAACGTACGGTATATATCATGCCGGTTTACCCTTTTGCAGCTTATCTGCTCGTTTTACTCTATAAATGGGCTCTAAATATAAAACCTCAGTTGATAAAAGGATTATCCATTTTCATACTGGTTTTAGCCATGTTGGTACTGGCACTTGAGGGAATTTTCCATGTGGTTGATTTAAGCCATTTGATTGGATCCTTGGTTCATGACGCCAAAACAACTCACGACATAGAGGTGTTTTCACAGGCCTTCCAACACCCTACTCCGGTGGCAGTTATGACCTGGCTTTTACTCCTGGGAGCCGTACTTACTTTTTTGTTTGTGTTGAAAAGGAAATCGGCTTATTCTACCCTGTTCGGGATGATGGCTTTATTTATCTGCCTGCAGGTATTCCTGGAAGGTTCGATATATCCTGAATTTAAAGATTCTTACTCTTCCAGGCCTTTTGCAGAAAAAATACAAGCAAAGTACGACCTGAAAGGTAAAACCTACGTGATAAACGACCTGACTACCTTTCCAAACCTCTACGGATTGAATTTCTATACCGGCAATCATTTCATGAACTTCGAAAAGGAACTTCCGGCAACTGGTTTTTTTATTACAGGCTCTACCATGATCGATCGAATCAGGACGAAATATGCAGGAAAATATACTTTCGAAGAACTGGAAAGCTCACCGGATAAGTATAATGACTTTAATGACAGGATGGTGGTTTATAAGATTATCAGGATTGAAAAATAAAAAGTGTTATCAAAATTCAGTACTGATTACTTATTTTAATAATCCCGTATCCGCTTAAAAGCAGATACGGGACAATTATATCTACGAACTTCTATAAATTGAATCAGACCTTCACGATCATTTTACCTATATTTACTCCGGTAAACAATCCGATAAAGGCGGCAGGCAGCTGGTCAAATCCTTCATAGATAGTCTCCTGGAAATCCAGTTTCCCTTCCTTTATCCATTGGGTTAAATGTAGAATAGCTTCCGGGAATTCACTTTTATAGTTACCGACATTAAAGCCTTGCATCATGACATTTTTTGCCAGCAATGTTTGCTGTATCCGCGGGCCCATCGGTATTTCGGTATTGTTATACAAAGCTATTTGTCCGCAGATAACAACCCGGGAGTGAATATTTAAGTTACTGATCACTGCATCGGAGATCTGGCCTCCTACATTATCGAAATAGACATCTACACCATCGTGACAGATGGTGGCAATGGCTTTGTTTACATAAGTAGTAGTTTTATAGTTGATAGCTTCGTCAAAACCATATTTTCCGACTAATAACCTGAGTTTTTCATCAGAGCCTGTAATTCCCACTACCCGGCAGCCCTGCAGTCTGGCTATTTGCCCTGCTACTATGCCCACCGCCCCGGCAGCTCCCGAAACAACCAATGTTTCCCCTGCCAGAGGTTTACAGATATTCATTAACCCAATATAAGCAGTGATCCCTGTCAGGCCCAGTACACCCAGAAAATAGCTTAACGGCTGCTGGGTAGCATCCACTTTTTGAAGTCCCTTATCAGAAGCCACGGTGTATTCTCTCCAAGGCAACACGCCTAAAACAATATCGCCCGGTTTAAATATATCGGATTCGCTTTCTATCACTGTTGCCAGGGCGCTACCTTCCATGGGCTGGTCAATATGAAATGCTTGAATATCCGGTTTCGTATCGTTCATCCGGCTCCGCAGATAAGGGTCCACTGAAAAATAAATGGGTTTTAAAAGAACTTCGTCGGTTTTAATTTCAGGGAGTTCAATAAGTTCTGTCCTGAAATTTTTAATCTGAGGAATACCTTTGGGCCTGGAAGCCAGTACGATCTGTTTTGTGTTCATTTGATTTAAATTTACTGGTTTTATCATACAACAACCGGCTATTAAAAAGGATCAGGCAATTGTGTTATCTGTTTGATGATGCATTGAATAAGCATGGGAACCAGGGCGTGTAAGCTAATCCTCACAGCCATTGGCTTCCTGTCATTAAAGTATTATGCTGCTGAATGGGTTAGGGATATAATATCTTCCACAATCAGGCAGTACAAAAGTAATGCCTCCAAATCTCCGATAAGTTACAATTTATTGAAAAGAAGTTACAACTTTCACATATTTAATGTCGTAAAAGTTGAGAGTTTGTGTGAAGTGTGACAGGAATTAATTGGGAATTAAAACGTCCATAATCAGGATATGGGTTGATAGCAGAGTGGATTATGTTCTTTTAAGAAGGGATGGGAAGAAAAAGAAACAACAGCTTAATTAATGGAGAACAGAAATGAAAAGGATTTTTTAAAGCTTTCCAAGCTTGAACTTTTTAACTACCTTTTCAAGTTGAGCATCCTCTCCTATTGAATCGTATTGTAATTTTAGATTTTCGTGGAATATCAATCCGACTCCATACCAGAAGGTGG
>Ga0302286_10000396_pt1 | contig 36069 bp, 29 predicted proteins | sample III_Fen_E2_3_FD_198765 | JGI IMG/M metagenome (GOLD analysis project Ga0302286, IMG submission 198765) | Peat permafrost microbial communities from Stordalen Mire near Abisko, Sweden - III_Fen_E2_3 | ecosystem: Environmental > Terrestrial > Soil > Wetlands > Permafrost | place: Sweden: Abisko...
TCTACGGAGCTAAAATCGGTATTATCGGTCTCAATGGATCCGGTAAGTCTACCTTGTTGAAAATCATTGCCGGCGTCGAAAAAAGTTTCGATGGTGAAGTGGTTTTCTCTCCGGGTTATTCGGTTGGATATTTGGAACAAGAGCCACAGCTGGACAACAGTAAAACAGTGAAGGAAATTGTACAGGAAGGTGTACAGGAAATTGTAGATATGCTGGCTGAATACGAGCGTATCAACGAACAATTTGCTGAACCGGATGCCGATTTCGATAAATTGATTGCACGTCAGGGTGAATTGCAGGAATTGCTGGATCATGCAGATGCATGGAACCTGGACAATAAACTGGAGCGTGCTATGGACGCTTTGCGTTGCCCGGATGAAGATGCACTGGTTTCGGTACTATCCGGAGGTGAACGTCGTCGTGTGGCGCTATGCCGCTTGTTGCTCCGCAATCCGGATATCTTATTGCTCGATGAGCCTACCAACCACTTGGATGCCGAATCGGTAGAATGGTTGGAACACTACCTGCAAAACTATGCCGGAACAGTTATCGCCATTACCCACGACCGTTACTTCCTCGACAATGTTTCGGGTTGGATTCTGGAGCTCGACCGTGGTGAAGGTATTCCTTGGAAAGGTAACTATACTTCGTGGTTAGAGCAAAAAACTGCACGTATGGCCGGCGAAGAAAAGCAAGCCAGCAAGCGTCGCAAAACGCTTGAACGTGAATTGGAATGGGTGCGCATGGCTCCTAAGGCGCGTCACGCCAAGGGTAAAGCGCGTATTGAAGCGTACGATAAGTTGATTAATGAAGATCAAAAAGAAAAAGAAGAGAAACTGGAGATATTCATTCCTAACGGACCGCGTCTGGGTAACAAAGTGGTGGAAGCCATCGATGTTGCTAAAGGATTTGGTGACCGCTCCTTGTTCGAGCACCTTAACTTCATGCTTCCACCCAATGGTATCGTTGGTATTATCGGACCAAATGGTGCCGGTAAAACAACGCTTTTCCGCCTTATGATGGGATTGGAAACTGCCGACAAAGGAACATTCGAAGTGGGTGAAACGGTAAAAATCGGTTATGTGGATCAAAGTCATGCCGATATTGACCCAACAAAGACAGTATACCAGGTAGTTTCGGGCGGAACGGACTTTATTCGCGTAGGTGGAAAAGAAATCAACGCACGTGCTTACCTGTCGCGCTTCAACTTTGCAGGTGGTGATCAGGAGAAATTGTGTGGTGTACTTTCGGGTGGTGAGCGTAATCGCTTACATTTGGCTATCACTTTGAAATCGGAAGCCAACGTGCTCCTACTCGATGAGCCAACCAATGATATTGACGTAAATACCTTACGCGCATTGGAAGAAGGGCTCGAAGCATTTGCCGGTTGCGCTGTGGTTATCTCGCACGACCGCTGGTTCCTCGACCGTATTTGTACCCACATCATCGCATTTGAAGGTAACTCGGAAATATTTGTGTTCGAAGGATCTTATTCCGAATACGAAGAAAACAAAAAAATGCGCTTGGGCGACGAAGCCCCAAAACGTATACGTTACAAAAAATTGATGGTGTAAACTCAGTTTTCAGTAAACAGTCCCGATAAATCGGGATGTCGCAAGCTCCATTATCAGTAATCAGTAAAAATGTGCCTCTCGATTTATTTCGGGAGGCACATTTTTACTGATTACTGATTACATTGTATAAAAGTAACCACTTAGTCACAAAGGCCACCAAGAATCACTAAAGATCTAATGTAGGCGCAAGACACAATCAATGATTATACAAAACTACTGCCAAATAAAACATTCATATTTTATTCTTGAATGTTTTATTTGGCAGTAATAGAAAATATCGGAAGATTTAAACTTTGTGTAGCTCTATATACTTAGTGCCTTAGTGGTAAATATTTTATCATATCATCCCATATCCAATTCGTTCATCGGTTCCGTTTAGCACTACAGACATTTTATTGAACTTATTAGCAGCATAAATTTCGTTTATCAGACTACAAGCCTCACGGGGAGTAAAGTCCTGACGAACCACATAAATACAGTTATCAACCAACCTGTTGAGTAAATACGTATCCGAAACCACACCTACAGGTGCCGAATCGAGAATGATATAATCAAATTCTTCTTTTAGTTTCCCTATCAAATCGTCTAACTGAGAACTCAGTAACTCATCCGGATTGGAAAGAAGAGAACCTGCAGAAATTATACTTAAACAGGAATGAATGCCTGAAGGAACAATGATATCACTAAGGTCGTTTGTTGTATCGGATAAAAACAGACTCACTCCTTTATCTTTGGTTAGGTGTAAATACTCGTCAACCATCGGATTCCGAAGATCCAAATCCACCAATACCACTTTTTTCTTCATTATTGCAAACGACATAGCCATATTTATTGCTGTGAATGTTTTTCCTTCACCAGCAATCGTTGAAGTTACCAGTATTACCGGCGATGTTGTGCCTTCCAATGTAAACTGAAGATGAGTGCGAATCGACCTGAACATTTCTGCTACCGGTGAATTCTTGTCATCAGCCATCACTATTTTATTTGCATCTTTATTCTTTGCAATCGAGCCCAGGTAAGGTACTTTCAGTAGCTTCTGAAGTTCTGTTTTATCAACAATCTTATCATTGAGTGCGTCCATTATATAAAGAATAAGGATAGGGATTCCTAAACTTAATACAAATACCAATAGCAGAATAAGAAGTGTTTTGGGCGAAACAGGTTCTACAGAAACAAACGCATGATCGATAGATTTAGAAGTAGGAATAGCCGTAGCCATACTAAGCTCATTCTCTTCACGTTTTTGCAATACAAACAGATAAAGTGTTTGTTTCACTTTCTGTTGTCTGAGTAGATCAACATTCGTTTTATTTTTATTCAGCTCAGCTTCCACCTTTTGAAGTTCACCTCCTATCAATTTCAACCTTTCATCAATAAAATAAGCAGTTACCTTCGCCAATTTATTTTTGTCATCTACGTCGTGCTGATTGTACCGTTCAATAAGTCTATCTAAAAATGCCTGAGACTTTTTCACACAGGTCGAGTTAGTCGAAACACTAATGGCATTCGACCTTTTCAGCACGGCACTCACTTTTATATCTTCGCAATAGTTTTCAATCAGATTGCGAATAGGATACGATACTATTTTATAGGTATTTGTGCCTTCCAGAGGTAAAATTTGCTTGAATTTAAATTCACCGATAGGTGTCCGAATAGGTTCTGAAAGACTTGCTAACTGATATTCCCCGCTGATGGCATCATAGTTGAACCGAACGGTATAGCCTTTTTCAGAACGATTAATTTTGAAGATTGCGCGATACTTTGCTGTATCATTAAACTGAGCCGGAACCTGCAGTTGAACGGGAATTATCGGATAAAGCTCCACATATCGCCATCCTTTTTTTTGAAAATACTCTGTTTGAATATTCAAATCCAGTATTACATTCCGAATGATTGTTTGAGAGCTAAGCAACTGCATTTCATCTTCAACATCCTTATTAGTAACACCCATTCCTAAATCAATCAGCGATTTATCTAATAATGCAGGTCCTGAATTATTCTGACGCAATAAAATGGTTGCTTCAACTTTATATTTCTTATTAGCAACACATAAATACAAGGTCGCCATACCGAAGCAAATAACCGCAGAGATCGCAAACCAATACCATTTAGAACGATACCTGAGAAATAGTTCTCTTACACTGAACGAATTTGGATTAGAGATGTTAGGTTTGTTGTTGTCCATCGCAAAATAGGGAGTGAATAGTTTGTGATAAGTGGTCTTTTCGTTTTAGATATATCGGTTATTTGTATAGAAACATATTGATTGTCTCCTATAAATTAATCGATTAGCTATTGCTTATTGTACAAAATTACGCAAATCATTATCAATCCGCAAACATTGTTTCCAAATAATGTAAAATAATATATAATTGAGTTAGCAATAGTTTGGTGGTCTATCATTTATTCTGTTATTTTGAAGTCATTTTTACCACTAAGGGCACATAGACACACAGTAAAAGATAAATTATATTTTAACACTATTCAATTCAAACAATCCATAGTTATTTTTTTAAATCCAAGTTATTAAAGTAATGATAAAAGAAGAATGTCCTATTTCTTCTTATCAAATAATCAACATTAATAGTTTTTTCAAAACACACTAATCAATTTAAACATCTTCGCTAAATTTGCGAATCAAAAATATATCCATTTATGAACACAAAAGAATATATCTCCGAAAACCGGGATCGCTTTTTAAACGAACTCTTCAGTCTAATCCGCATACCCAGTGTGAGCGCACATGTACACCGTCAACCCGAAATACAACAATGTGCCGCCCAATGGCAGAAACTATTACTCGAAGCGGGTGCAGATACAGTTCAGATTCTACCGACCAAAGGTAACCCCGTGGTTTTTGCTGCCAAAATACTGGATAGCTCCTACCCGACCATTATGGTCTACGGTCATTACGACGTTATGCCGGCCGAACCTCTGGAGTTATGGACCACAGCCCCTTTTGAACCCGAAATTCGCGACGGAAAAATCTTTGCACGTGGTGCTGACGACGACAAAGGTCAATCCTTTATGCATGCCAAAGCTTTCGAATACCTGGTTAGAAGTAAACAATTAAAATGCAACGTCAAGTTCTTGCTCGAGGGTGAAGAAGAAATCGGTTCGCCAAGTCTGGAAGTCTTTTGTGCCGAAAACAAAGAACTGCTCCAATGCGATATGATATTGGTTTCTGACACCAGCATGCTTTCGGCAGATACGCCGAGCATCACTACCGGATTGCGTGGGTTAGCTTACTGGCAAATCGAAGTCACAGCAGCATCCCGCGATTTGCACTCCGGCATTTTTGGCGGTGCAGTGGCTAATCCGATTATGGAGCTTAGTAAAATATTGGCACAGCTCACCAATGCTGAGGGTAAAATCACCATCCCGCATTTCTACGACGATGTAGAGGAAGTTTCCTATTACGAACGCTCTCTTATCGCTCAAATTCCATTCAACGAAAAAGAATACAAGCACAACCTGAATATCTCGCAGGTATACGGCGAAAAAGGCTACAGCACCATAGAGCGCACCGGTATTCGTCCTGCATTGGACATTTGTGGTATTTGGGGAGGATATACAGGCGAAGGATCTAAAACAGTATTACCATCAAAAGCATTTGCCAAACTATCGGCACGATTGGTCCCACATCAACAATACGAAAAGATTGCACAATTGGTTTCTGAACATCTTAGGGCTATTGCTCCTGAGCATATCGACATAAAGGTAAGCACCTTGCATGGAGCGGAGAGCTATGTTTGTCCTATCGATTCCGACGCCTACAAAGCAGCTGAGAAAGCCTATACAAAAGTATTTGGAATAAAACCCCTACCCGTTCGCCGTGGTGGAAGCATTGGAGTAATTCCGATTTTTGAGAAAGTGCTGAACGTAAAACCTATTCTTATGGGCTTTGGACTCGAATCGGACGCCATCCATTCACCGAACGAAAATTTTCCGCTCGATTTATTCCAAAAAGGTATAGAAACCATCGTGGAGTTCTATTTAACAGTGAACAGTAAACAGTGAGCAGTTATCAGTAAACAGTCATCAGTAAATAGTTAATAGTTATCAGTGAGCAGTGATCAGTCAGCAGTGATTAGATAATAATCTTTGTGGTTCTACGTGAACTCCCGATTCTCGGGATGTTCCATCAGTGACTTAGTGGTAAAAACTATTTTTATTGACAATAAACTACGAATGACGCGAATTAATTTCTTTCTTATTCGTGGAATTTGTGCAATTCGTTGTTTTGAAATGTTTATGGAGCTTGCGATGGAGTATTTCGACATTCCGAGAATCGGAACATCCCGATTTATCGGAACTACTTACTGATAACTGTTTATGGAGCTTGCGACATCCCGATCTTTCGGGACTGATAACTGAATAAATCTCTTTCTTATTCGTGCAATCTGTGAACCAACGGTCAGCGTAGCTAAATTCGTTGTCTGAAATTTATTCCCTAATAATCTTTGTGGTTCTATGTGAACTCCCGATTCTCGGGATGTTCCATTAGTGACTTAGTGATAAAACTGTTTTTACTAATAACTGTTTACTGATTACTGTTGACTATTTACTGTTGACTACCTACTGCTCACTGTTGACTGATAACTGCTTACTGTTAACTGACACCTGATATCTGACCACTGCATACCATCCTACCGCCAGCAAAGCAACCACCACACACGGATACCAATAGGAATAAGGGCCCAACAGCAGAAAACCGACAATAATAAGTGCTTGTATTGATGCGTAGAGAGTCGATACCCACACATGCGGCAGTTTTATTTCGTTGGCGAGTAGTTGGTAGACATGTTTACGGTGCGCTTCGAAGATATTTTCTTTTAATAGCAAGCGACGTATAATCGTCAATACCGTATCAACACCATAAACTGCCAGTAAAACAATATAACTGATATCGTTGGTAGCAATGATAAGTTTGCCCAACAAAAACAGAAGGATAAAAGCAATAGAGATAGATCCCACATCACCGGCAAAACACCTGGCTTTGGTTCTGAAATTAAAGTAATTGAACACTAACAAGGATAATATCACATAGTATATCAACTCGTTATCTATAAACTGCACCCGATAGATATTAATATAGAGCAAAGCCCCTGCCACCACCAGACTATACCCACCCGTGATACCATTAATACCATCCATAAAGTTATACGCATTCAGTATGCCTGTGCTGACTACCAACGCGCACACGCTAAAGTACCAAGGCAGTTCAAACAACCCCCACTGATAAAACATCAACACCATAGCCGTAAAATGAATCAGCAGACGGAGTTTCGAAGATTGCGGACGAACGTCATCTGCAAAACTAATAAGCGACAGCATCGTTAACCCACCGAAAAACCAGGGATATTGAAAACCCTGTAGTACAAAATAGAGTAAGGCGCCAATATAAAACACCACTCCGCCCCCGCGCAAGGTGATACGCGTATGCGAACTGCGTTGATTCGGCTTATCAATAATATTAAAATGATTAGCCACTCTAAAATAAGCCAACTCGGCTACAAATAATAAAAGAAAAATGAAAATGTAATTCATAGTTTTAGTCAACAGTTATAAGTTATTAGACAGTAGTCAGTAGTGGATAGTTGGTTTTTATCAGTAATAGATAGTAGCTTCCAGTAAATAGTTAATGCTTCGACTTCATTCAGCAACAGTATTTAACTACGCTCAATAACAGAAGGTAACAGTTTACTGACAACTAATTACTGCTTACTATTGACTAACTACTACTGACTGCCGTCTACCTACTAAACAAATTCCCCTTCTTCCTTACACTTACCATGCACCCTACCGAGTTACCATACAGTTTACCAATATCAGCACCCGCAGAGCATCCCAGTTCTATATTCGAAAGTTTTGGAAATTGTTTCTTTACTTCCAGCAGCAGAGAGATATTTCTGATCATCTCGGGATAAGGAGCTCCATAATTACCATAGTTTTTACTAAAAGAGCACAATGCCTTATAGTTATAACCCTGCACATCGCCTTCCATTCCCAAGTGATGAACCTGAACTCGACTATTTGAAATAGCTACCCTTCCATTTTTGTTATAAACCGGTGACGACAAAAAAGGTGTACCTATAGTTCGCGAAAAATAAGTCCAACCATTTTGATAAATACCATTATTAAAATAATTATCTGAACCACCGTACACTATTCCATCTTTATCATGAAATGGACCTGATTGATCAGTAGTGTTCAGGTACTCATAGACCAACCCTTTGATGATAGGGAATGTATTGTTCCGAATAGAAATACCCCATAACCCATCGGGTTTATTCATGGTATTGGTCATAAATTTGGGACTGTCCTCCGATATATTTTGCCAGTAGCCGCTAAGTGTAAAATCAGAAATGCAATACTCCACTTTCATACTCTGCGAGATAATATGATTGCCCAACGCATTAATTTGATCATTAGTTGTTGCTGTACTACCACCTGATCCACCCATTACGATCTTCAGGTAATCACTTAGTGAAGTGGGTTGCTGCCCTATTCCCGGCACATTACCACCCCATTGCGCTACATGGTCCACCCCATATTGAAAATGAAAGGGTAAACTCCCTCCCACTCTAAAGTAAATGTATTTATGATGAAGTAGTAAATTTGTTACGGCAATATTATCTGTAAACCAGCCGTGCGCCACAGCACCTTTTACTTCCACATAACCTTTGGTAAAAGGTACGGGGGTGAAACGTTCTATCCCAAGGGTAATTTTAGGCATGGGGCGGGCATTCTTTGAGAACAAAAAACCTCCACAGGACAAACTTGAATCCTGAGTACCCAGATGTTCCTCGCGTGCCCCTACGATTAGATCCAAAACAGAAAGGCGGGCTTTCAGATAGGCTTCGTGAAAATAAGCCTTCGTCTTATTATCGTAAGTCTGTAGCAACACATCGGCTTTAAAGCCGTAATCAAAAACCGCTGACCTGTTATTGAAATCTTTACTGAACCCCACATTCACATTGGCGGAGTTTGGAGAAGCCGAAATCTGACCATAGTTAGCACTCTGCAACCAAAATGGAGCATATGCTCCGGTGGAACCCACTCCCGTAAAGCCCACTTCATACTTTATCGTATCACTTTGGGCTTCAGCTATTGTAGAAAATAGTAGCAAAAAAACACAGAGTATATAATTATTTCTAAACACATTCAACTGATTTACGCAAGTTATAACTTGCCATTTATGGAGCTTGCGACATCCCAATCTATCTGGACTGCTCACTGAGAATAAACTACAAATTCCACTAATGACACGAATTAATGCCTTTCCTATTAGTAGAATCTGTATAATTCGTTGTACCCGAATAATATTTGTGTCTCTATGTGAACTTAGTAACTTAGTGGTAAAACTGTTTTACTATTTACTGCTTACTGAAAACTATTAACTGTCTTTCTCAGCCCCTCCTCTGCCCTCACCGGCATCTTATCCACTCCCAATGCCTGTTTTATCTTAGCATTAGAAACAACGTAGTTCTCAGTCAATTTTTGGAGCCTTTCGGTATTCAGTGGTAAATGAAGCACCGTACCCACTTTTGCTACTAATTGTACCAAAGCATTGTTCCACTTCCAGATGTTGGCAGGTTTACCCATAGCAGCAGCCATAAGCGCAATCAGTTCATTGGTCGATAAACTCTCATCATCTCCTACATTGTAAATACCATTGGCAACTTCTTTCTCTATTAATCCCGAAATCACAAAACTCAGATTATCAATAGAGCAAAACGACCGTCTGTTTTCAAACGCCCCCAAAGGATAAGGAATCCCTTTTTTTACCACCTTATACAACAAATTCAAATTCCCCTTATTCCCCGGCCCATGAATCATACAAGGTCTTAATATGTAAGTATTCTGTTCTCCGGATGATGTGTTGCCCTCCTTTGACTGATGACTGATAAGATATTCTTCCGCCTTTATCTTACTCTCTCCATAAGGCCCTTTAGGACTTGGAACTATCTCTTCCGTTAGTATCTCTCCCACTACCTTATCAGCTGCAGCTTTTACCGAACTGAAAAAGATAAACTTCTTAGCTTCTGAACTGAGAAACCAATCATATATCTTTTGCGTTAAACCGGTATTGATATCAAAATACACCTGCGCATTAGTTTGATTCTTGGTATCATGTGCTTTACCTGCCAAGTGTATTACCACATCTACCGCAGGTATAATCTCCAACTCTGCCCAGGTATAGGTCTTTACAACACCTTCTTTCTGTGGTGCTACAATATCGAGCCCATAAATAGTATGTTGAGTATTAAGTGCGTTCACTAAGTTAGTGCCTACAAAACCATGTATACCGGTGATAAGAATATTCATTATATTTTGAAAAATTTTGCTTTATATTCAATAATTGAATTTAAATTCTTCGATTTTACATATATCAAATAACTTCCTTTTGATAACTGTGAAACATCAACAGTAGAAACATTGGAAGTCAACGCTATTTGGCGATTACCTGACATATCGAAAATATCTATCCTTAGGATTTCGCCTACACATCTCAAATTTAAAACATCAAATACTGGATTTGGGTAAAAGAAAAGGGATCTTTGATTTATCTTATTCAAAGTATTTGAACTCTCATTTATACCCTTCAGCACTAGAACTAAAGTTGTGTCTCTTTTTAAATCTATTGTTGCAACAAATTTGGACTTCAGTTCTTTCACATCTACCGAATCAGTTACGCATCTTAATTCATTAGAAAGATAATATGGAATTTCAACACTAATGGGAGAAGATTTCATATCTTTATACTTTACTTTATCATAATTTTTAAACTTCAAAGTTACAGTATCACCATGTTGTGTTCTATCTAATACAATTTCGCGATAAAGATTTTCATATTGTCCGCTTTGCTGTACTGTAGTAACCCAAGCATCTCCCTTATCAACACACCTCTTGACAATATCTAACACTTTTATTAAAAACCCAGAAGAAACGGGATTCCAGCCATTCCCATTAATACTATGCCCTGCTATCGCTAAAATAGCACCACTATCTTTAGAATATTCCAGTGAGGCTAAAAATTCGCTCAACTTAGATTGAGATACTAAATCATAGCGAATATGTATATTATTTATATACTCCGAATAATTTCTAACAAATAGATGATGTTTATAGACGATTTTACTTATCAAACTTGATTGTTGATTAAAAGGTTCGGCAAAGCTTAAGCATTTTATTTTAAGAGCGTCTTCAATCATATCTTTACCTTTTCCAATTTCAAAGTCAATCTTTTCCGCATTCAACTCTTGCAATTTCAAATGACTAAATGTATGATTTCCGACCTCGTGTCCATTCTCAATCATTACTTTTAGACTGTCCACAAACATGCCCACCGAATTTACAAAAAAAGTACTTTTAAAACTATATCTATCAAATATTTCAGATATTTTTTTATGATATGAACAATTATCATCGAATGAAAAAACTACACAAACTCTCGCATCATTCTTCCATTTACATATTTTTATATAATCAACACCCTTTAAAGTTACATCAACAGCCGCATCTAAAGTATATATAGAACTCCAAATAACAAAAGAAAATGTAAAAAAAAATCTTATATATTTATTCATAAGATTAAATAGACAACCTAAATTTAATAGTCAAATAAAAGTGAAGCTTTAAAATAGAGATTGTGATTTAAAATTTAATCACATAAAATCTACTCAAAAACCTTGGCATATTTATCAGTGATAATTTTCCACAGATATCGTCTTTGAGCAATTTCTGCCATTTTATTTCTATATTGATCAATGTCAATCAAATTCCCATCAAAATCATCCAGGATCCTTAATAAGTCATTTTCGTTATTGAAATAGATTGCAGAGTTCTCTGTAGTCTCAATATTATAATCAACATTAAACGCAACTATACATAAGCCTAAATTCATTGCTTCAACTAATGACGGATTTGTTCCACCCACACTGTGACCATGAATATACAAACCACAATTACTTCTTAGCTCATCCAGAGTAACCTGGTCATAAATAGGATCTAAAAGTTTCAAATTAGTAAATCTATGATATTCATCTCTTAAGGATTTTCCATATTCACTAAAATTCCAATTACCTATAATAATCAAATCAATATTACTCTTTTCCTTAAAAGCTTCAAGAATCACATGGATATTATTTTCAGGTTCAATTCTACATACTTTAAAAGCATAGCTTCCTTCTTCAATACCATATTTTTTGGCTGTATCATTTGACAATGGCACATTAATTACCTGGTCACCACCATATTCAATCAATTCAGATTTCTTATTGTATCCGTCTAAAATATATTCTTGAATCTTGACGTTGTCTGAAACAACCGTACTCGAAAATTGTACTCCAAATCTTTCTGATATTTTTAAAAACCATTGGATAGGTTTCGACCATTTCTTTCTTTTCCATTCTTGCCCATCTGGATTTAAAACTATTTTTTTTCCAAACAATTTTATAAAAGGAAGAAAAATACAACCAGAAGTTCCACAGATAAAAAGTACATCACAAAAAAATACTGCATGAAGCATAGACACAATATCATATGGAATACTTTGAATTCCGTTTGCTTTTAAAGGTACAATTTTTATCTTTGCGCCATTGTATTCTTTTAATTTAGGATCATCAGTAGTGTAACTTGTATATACTAAAAACGAAAATTCGTCTCTTAAATTTTTTGTCAAGTGATTGACTAATTGATCCCACCCGCCATATTTACCAGGAAGACCATTTGTTCCAATAATTGCAACTTTCATTACTCTAACTTTTATTTTTATAGAATATAATTCTGTAACTGAAAATAATAAAGGTTTAAAACTATATTACATTCATTTCCTTATAATGTTTAATTGCATCTCTTATTGGTAAAATATCTACGTTCTTACCCTTAATATATTTTATTAGTGCCGTCAAATCTTCATTTGATATCTGATTCACATGAATCATCCATATTAACCAACCTTTATCCTTGTCAACTGAATCAACTATTTTTTTAAATTCGGCTAAACTATGGTTATAAGTCTGTGCTCCTTTAAGTCTATATAAATTAAATGGTGGAAGATTGTAAAGATTGCGGTAAGCTGAATATCCGGGATTATATGTTACTACATCTCTGGCCCAAGAATAGTATTTTGAAGCCCAACTAACTTGTTGGTCGTTAGCTCCACCACCCGGATAAATAAAGCCATCAACTTTAAAGCCCTGCGCAACTAAATAGTCTTTAGAATCTTTATATTCTGTTTCTGGCGATTTTAAGTGACTTACAGAATGAGATGCTATCTCCCAGCCTTCATTTTCAATTAAATGCATTTTAAATAAATCTCTATTCCAATTCCATGTTGTGACAAAACCAACTGTACCTCTCACACCCATGGAATCAAGAATATTAGTTTGCTCCATATCGCCATCATCAAATGAGAATGAAACTATAGCTTCTCTTGTAAGAAATTCGACCTGCGCACTATAAACAAAGCCAGCTGAATTACTAGCATACGCCTGAACATAGTACTTTTCATTAGGTTGTAGTCCTGTAAGAGTATCTAAAAAAACTCGATTACTGGAATTAATTGCTCTTTTAATTCCAGTTTTAGCTGGATTTGGAGAAGTTCCATAACAAACACCTCTTTCAAGAACTGAATTTTCAGCTTTTATTAATAGTCCTCCAACTACAACAGTTGTAGGATTTATATACACAACACTATCAGTTGTTAAAGTAGGAAGATTAGCACCAATATCGCTACTTGTACATTGGACATGCGATATACATATTAGCATAAGAACTAATAAACTTCCAACTATTTTAAGCAATTTCATAATTAATATTTTAAATTGGTCGATAACTATTTTGAATTAATAACATTTTCAATTTCTTCAATCATTTTAGTGTAAGAAAAAAATAATGATTTCTCTTTTGCATTTCTTGACATATCCATATATTTATGCTTATCCCCGAAAGTTTGATTTATCCTGTCAATAAGTAAATTTAGTTCTCGCGAGTCTACTTTGAATCCCTGAATTCCCGATTCTATAATTTCGGCTATACCACCTACGGGTGGAACAATTACCGGAATACCATATGCCATAGCTTCTAATGCTGTAAGTCCAAATGTTTCTACCCATAAATCAGGTCTTGATAAATTCAAAACTAAATTAGCTTTCTCATAAAAAGGATGAAGATTGGTTTGAGTCGAAAGTATCTCCATATTCTTCGGAACTTTAGTTCCACTATAAAATGCCAAAACTTCATTTTTTGATGAATTTAAAATTAGGGTGAAATTATATTGTGGAAGATATTTTGCTAATTCTTTAAATTCATTTATACCTTTATAAACCTTTAATGAACAAATCATTAAAATATTAAGAGGCTCATTTAGTTTTACTGAATGTTTCTCTGCTATTGAATAAAATTCTTGTGCAAGAGAATTATATATCAAATATTTCTCACTCGAAAGTTGGTATTGATCAAATAAATATTTAGAAACAAAAATAGTTCTTTGTGCACATAAACGAAAAATACGCATAGCAATTGACTGTAAAGCATTCGAATTCACAGGTTTTTCATGTACATGATAAACAAGCTTCTTTCTTGCAAAAACCGCCCCCAACGCAGCTCCAAAGGGCAAAATAGTATTTACATAAATGAGCGTATTTTTTTCAAAAAAATATCTTATTACGGAGAAAAAAAAACTAATTTGTGCAACAATAAACAATATGAATGTTAGAATTTTGTTCTTTGAAAATCTATAATATATGTTGTGATATGTTATGCCATAGATATTTGAAAGAAATCCATTTGAAGTCGATGAAGTAAATAAATCAATACGATATCCCTTTTCTACAAGTCCTTTAATAACTAACGACAAAACATGAGGACTTCCACTATAATCATTCAATAAGTGAAAGAAGAGAATTCTATTTTTCATTTTCTTTTGTTTAATATTATTGAAAAGACAGCTTAAAACGACCCTAACTTAGATAAATGTCAACTAACTATTTAATGATGATTTGAGAAAATCATAAGATTCATTCTTCATATTCTGTAAATGCATTTTACAATCTTCAAAGACAACTGATTGATTATTTAAATAAACACTATCATAATCGACTAACCTCTGCAATAAATCAACTTTACTTAACAGGCTATAAATTCGAGTATTTTGATTGTCAGCTCCATCTTTGAATCTTTCAAATGTAAAAAACTGTCTTTCAAAAATAATTGAAAATATCGTTGCGTGATAAGAGTCAGTACAAACATAAGCAGCATTAGCCACATATGATAAAAACTCATCTGGCGATGCAGTTACAATCTTTTCACCTTGAATTGAATTTAAAGTTCTATACGTACAAATATTTACAACTTCATAATTTGTTTCACATTGAAGACTATCAATAAAACTATTAGGCAAGTATGTCTTTCCTAAAAAATAGCATAATATATAAGGTTTTTGAAGTATATTAATCGTTGAAGAAATTTCCTCCCAGTCCTCACGTTCTAATAACAACGTTGGATCGAGTACAACTGGAGCATTTCTACCTGTAATTTCTTTTATTAGTTTAGATCCAGAATCTTCTCTCACTGATATGAAGTCTATAGTATTTATTAATTTTTTAATTTGATCTTCTCTTTGAATAATTTGACTAATGCCAAAACTTGGAGCATACGCAATTGTCTTAATTTCTTGATTATGGCAAAAATCTAAATAAAAAGCTGAATCAAATAGAAAAGGGTTCCATATCTGATCACTACCACAAACACAGATATCTACATTTACTAAATTCCTCTCAATTGACTTTGATGTTTTAAATTCTCTTTTAGTAAGAATAATGTTTGTTTTCTCAAACACATAAAATTTATCTAGTTGCACCTTCCTCAACATTAAATAGGTGTAACTTTTAGCGGCAATAAAAGTTGACAATTTAGGTAATTTATTCATTAAAAAATATAATGCATCTTCTATAAATGGTCTAATCCTCCATCTTATATTATGATAATACTCATCGTAATTAATTATTTCATTTTCAAATCCAAGTTTATTAAAAACACGCTGCATTGCATAAGCTTGAAGTGATGATCCAAAATTAGTTCCAGCACGTCTAGTTAATATCCAAACTTTCTTATTCCGATTCTTATCCATATACTATTTTTTTAAGCGTCTATAGACATTTCTAATCCACGTAGGTGTAATCAGGTACATATAATAAAGACGTGGTCTAAGTTTTTTTTTCGAAAGATATTTGAATCCTTCTTTTTCTAAATCTTCAAAAAAAACATCTCGATACTGTGGTCTGACATTGGGGTGCGATAAACTCGGCTGATTTGCTGAACAATTGCTTAATGTTGAGTATATTAACATAATCTTTTCCGACATTGAAGTAATTATTTTATTTCCCTTTGCAGTATTACTAATTATACATGAAACTCCATACTTTTCTTCTCTTTTTTGTTCGGGATGAAACATACCTAATCCCCAATAATCTGAAATAGTAATATCACTTACTCGCTTTGTTGAAGTAAAATCACATAAATAACATGATTCTCTATTATAAAAACCCTTATAAAAACCGACCATGTATGGAGAAGTTCCTATCAATTTTGAAACCTTACCCCTCTTTAATGTCTCAAAAGAAAGATAGGCACTATATCCTGATTTTTTTTTATCTCTAAATTTCAAATTCCATATTTTATCATAATCTGCCTCTATAAAATCAACATACTTAGAAAGAACTTTGGGACTTGGAGTCCCATGACAAATAAAATCTACACAAATTAATTTTTCGTATTCTTTTCTTAAAAATAATTTCAAACCAGCAATTTGACATGGAGTTCCCGTATACATAACGTATAAACCACTCTTTAAATCATCCTTAACTTGAGAAAAAGTATTTTCAGTTGTACTTTGAACATACTTAGAACCTTGTAAATTAGATATTTCATTTACTGAAGTTATTCTTATTTGATGTGCTTCAATTCTCTCATCTTTCCAAGAACAACCATAAACCACTCCACTTTTTTCAAATATAAAATTAGCTATTGCTGTAAATATCCCCCCCGAACTGCTATTCATTCGCTCAGTTATATTAACATTCCACGCGACATAAACATTCTTTGCTGTGTTGTTAAATACAGTTCTATGATTATCTGGTATTACTGGACAAACTTTCTCGCATAGATTACAACCAATACATTTAGTTTGATCAATCTGAGGGAAAATAAAACCTTCAGAATTCTCATTCATATGAATGCACTTTTGTGGGCATATTTGCTCACATGCTCTACACCCATAACATTTCAAAACATTACCTGAAAAAATAAATTCCTTCATTCTTGAATAATATAGTTACTTGATGAAAACTCGATTTCATTTATATGCTTAAAATATTTGTTTGTTGCATACAGCATTATTGAGATCCAGAATAATTGCGTATTAATATTTGTTGAAAAAATCAATAACAACAAAATAAATGTATCGTAAGAAAAAACTTTTATTAAGCAATACCTTCTAATTAAATAAAATAATAAAGCAACACAGATTAACCCCCTATCTATAAAAAAAGCAGGAAAAATTCCTCCTCTATATGACCCCTCATTAATTCCATACATCAATGTTGGAACTAAATTTGAAGCATAATCCGTACCATAACCCACCCATATATTAACGTTAGTTGGATGAAGCATATTAAAATACAAAATTGTTGGTACAACTCTAATAGAAGCACTATGATCGGCATTCATCATTGCATCAGGGTCCAGACTAAAAAATGCCCTCCCGAATGAGAGCACACGTTCGACAGCCGGTAAATCTAAATTCAATACTACCATAAATGCTACTACTACAAAAGGTAAGAAAATGATAAGTTTTCTGATTTTTATAATTTTAGGCAAAAATGCTAAAAGTAAAACAATGGCAAAACCACTTCCCATAGTTAACATCGGATAGAGAAAAATAAGCCATATATATTTATCCCTCTTCCCATCAAAAATTAAATTATATTTTCTTTTCAGTTCTACCTCTCGAATAAAAATAAAGGAATACATCAATACCATAAGAATCCGAGCAGTGTGTGACGGTTCCGGAGATAGTGAATTTAGCTTAAATGAGTCTGTATCACCTGCAACAAAATTAAATATATATGGAGAGCCTACTAATAGGCAAAATTGCTGAATAAGAAGTACTACAAAATAGGCAACAAGCAAAGATTTAATTATAATAAGATATCTATCCATTGTTAGTGAATTAGATACAATTAATTTCATATAGTAAATAAATGTCAGCAAAAACATAGCTGAATATACTAAAGTCGCAATACGAAAAGTCGCAAGATGAAATAACGAAGATGCTATTAGCGCTAAAAGCAACAAATAGATTGTGCCTTCCCTTTTTATGTTAATGCTGGGATATTGAACAAGTAGAAAAACAGGAACTAGAGCCATTATTCCAACCAAAAATAGATTCATTTGTCTTTCATCCAAAGCGAAACTAAAAGATGTTGAAATCGACAATAAAATAAGCCAAACATATTTTTCTTGTTTGTTCTTCATCTCTTAAAATAAGTATTAATAAAGTGTCTTGATATAGAAACATTGTATTTGACAAAAACAAATAAGAATCTCAAACAATTCTTCGAAGTTGATAAAATATGATTCTTCTTCCGGATCTTATATGATTCAATTATAGCTTTTACCGAAAGGCTCATTCCACCTCTTTGCATCTTCACCGTAACAAAATCCAAAAAACCAGCTACAATATCTCCATGAGTGCGCAAAAAGAACTCCGAGTCACCACAGATTTTAAATTCACTATCAAATAATCCATTTGTAATAAATAGCTTTGCATTATGCAATAATCCTGGATGAGCAAACGACATTCTACTCATTTTAAATTTATTCCAGTTCCATGGTTCACCTACAAATTTGATATGTGATCCATTTTCGTTGACATAGTCTAATCTTGATGTTATAATATCAAATACATTTCCTTCATGTTCAAGATAGCTAAAATATGTTTCTAAGGCATTGGGTTGTAGTAAATCATCTGCTCCCAGAAACATAATCCACTCACCTTTTGCCTTCCTTATTCCCTTGTTCCAGGCATCATAAATACCATTATCCGATTCACTACTCCAATATGCGATATATTCTTCGTATCTTTTTATTATACTAATAGTATTGTCTTTTGAATTACCATCAATTATTATAAACTCTACTTTATCAGTAAGCTGACAAAGTACACTTTTAATTAAATTCTCTATGCAAGCATCTGCATTAAATGTTGCCGTAATAATTGTAATAACCTTTTGGGTATCCTGTTGTGCCTCTAACATTTCTATGTCTATTGTGTAACTCTTCTTATAAATTTAGCTGGATTACCAGCCCATATTTCATTATCCGGTATATTCTTAGTTACAACCGATCCCGCACCAATGATAGAATTATGACCCACAGTGACGCCTTTTAAAACAATACAATATGCTCCTATAAAAACATTATCTTTTATTTCCACAACTGCTGTTTTCTTGTTTTCCCAATCTAGACTTGTTCTTCTATCTTGTGAATTTAACGAATGACTATCTGTATCTCGTATTTGAGTTCCTACTCCCAATAGTACATTGTGGCCAATAATTATTTTCTGATGACAAGTTATTGTAACATCACTCATTCCTACATTATCACCAATGATCAATTGACCTGAATCTCTAACATCAATACGACACTTCCCATTTAACCCTGAATCTGAATATTTTGCACCGTTATTCATTTTAAACTTTCCACCTATAATACATTTTGCATTAATAGACAAATGAATACAAGGGACTCCATAACACTCAAAACTTTTAAACCTGACTCCATTTATATAAAAAAGGAAAGTGCAATAAAATTTCGAAAATGCTCTAACTCCAAATAAACGGATAAGGTGCAAAAATTTAAATATTCTTATTATTAGGTTCTGAATGCTAGTTCTCATAATATTCTAGTTGTTCAATTATCTATTTACGAACAGATATAAAATCCCTATCACGCTTCATGGTTAATATCAAAACTACTTTACGTATAAAACGATATGCGCTTGATATAAAATGGGATGGCTCTGTAAACTTACCCCAAGGTGTTAATTTTAAATATTTATAATATTCACTCCTAAATGGATGCGTACATTTCTTTTCCCAGGGTTTAGGTCTTGACACATAATGTACTATTGATGGGTCAAAAGCTACATCTTTCAATTCATTTTTATAATCATTGTATGAATTAACAATAACCCCATTATTATAATCATCTACTTTAAAAATATTTTTTCTAAAAAAAACTGTAAGCATATTCCACTTACAAGGTAGCATTAAGCATTTATCATGTAACACAGCATTTAAAGCATCTTGATCATGATATTTAATTGTATCAACATGTGATCTTATAAAACCCATTAGTTCAATAGAGATATTATGTTCTTTCCAATATTCTACATTTACCAACAAAACTCCAGCATTAAAATAGCCACAAGAGAATGGTATGTTCAGTCTATGTGTATCTTCTTGGGTAGACTCTGTCATCTGATAAATAGCCCCAACTGCATAATTATCAATATTTGTATCCCATAAATCCTGAATTGATTTTCTAATAATGATATCGCAATCCAAATAAATAACCTTTGAGACGGCAGTTGGTAATAAATTAGGAATCAAGAGTCTATAATAAGTCGCAATACTAATATGCGACAATTCCGAGAAATCAGGCATAGGCAAGTTAACAAGAAGCTCTGAATCAACGAGTATGTAATTATAATCACCGCCTCTTGTTAATACAATATCTTCTAACATCTCATTATTTTCATCAGAGAGCCCCTCAGAGAGCAAATAAACGGCAATCTTGTTTTCTTTATTGTTCTCCAACAAGGAAACCAACATAGTGCCACAATGTTGCACAAAATTATCGTCACTAGCAACTACAATATTCATAATACTATTCTTTGGGTTATCTATACTTTATAAATTTTGCTGGATTTCCTGCTACTATAGCATATTCTTCAACATTTTTTGTCACAACACTCCCTGCAGCAATAACAGCACCTGTTCCAATCGTTATCCCTGGTAGAACAATACTACCCGCTCCAATCCAGACATCATCATTTATGACAACAAAATTATTATCTTTAGACCAGCCTTGTTTTTTAATAAGTTGGTCAGGTTTCATGTTATGATTCGAAGCAACAATTGTAACATGCTGAGAAATCAAACAATTGGCACCAATTCGTATTTGCCCTCCTGCTGCTCTTATATTATTTCCTTCGCCAATATAAGTATCTGTTCCAATAGATAAATAAGACTCTTTATATGCATTTGGAGATACATCATCTAGGACAATTAGAACAGAAAATGCTCCAATATAAACCCGATCAGAAATTACAATAGATTTTCTATCCTTATATCTCAGAATAGCCTTTCTATGGATATATGAACTTCTATTCATTATAATAAATAATAAAATTGTAGGATTTCTAAAAAGAAAATAAAAGAACCTACTAAATAATAATTTTACACATTTCAAAATCATCTCTTTAATTTCTTTCGTGATCTAAATAAAAGTCGCTGTGGCAAAGTAAAAACCTTAAGTATTCCTATTAAAAGTAAATCTTTACGATTAACTCTTAGTTGATTAATAAATGGTAGAAAGATATAAAATAATACGTTTTTAAAAATATATTTTTGCAAAAACAATTCATGTGAAATACTATAATATTTACTTATCTGTATACTCGAATCGTTTACTCTATATTTTACTAATCGCTGCTTAATACATCGAATGGTATATCCATTCTTTGTCGCATTAATCCATAAAGGATAATCTTCCATAAGTTTAATTTCTTCATCAAACCACCCTAATCTTAATATGGTATCTCTATGAAGAAAAGCACTCGGAGCACAGACTATATTTTCAAACAACAACTCTTTATATTGTTCATGTGCAGTACCATGAGTACTGATAAAGTTAATTGAATTATCTAACCATTTTCTCACTATTTTTTTTTTGAAAGAATTTTCATCAGATCCAAAAATATCAACATCAGAAAAGAATATACGTGAATCAAAATGTATTTTTGAATACTGTATAAAAGTGGAAATACATTCTGGACAAAGGATATCATCTCCTGCTATCAACTTCACCCATTCTCCTTTTGCTGCTGCCAAACCACGGTTACAATTAGAACTAATTCCTGTATTTTCACTAACTTTCAATAATTCCACTCTTGTGAATCGTTTTCGATTAGTATCAATCCATCTTTCACATATTTCAATGGTATCATCTATTGATGAATCATCACTGACAATCAACTCTATATTCTGATATATTTGATTATATACACTCTCCAATGTTTCAATAACATATTTTGAAGAATTATACGTAATTACAATAATTGAGATTAAAGGATTTTCCATATTTTATAGTTAACCACAATAACTTATATAGCTATTTTTTAATGATACGATTTAACAAGGTCTTCAATTCCACCCTTTTATTCATCTCTTTCAACGAATATATACCGGCTACAATAAATAGACCAGTAACCATGGTATAAACAAGAATAGCCGAATGCAATAGGCTAATTATAAAAGCTGCTAACACAAATAAAAACAGTAACGTAAATAGTTTCCAAAAGTCAGCATGGTAGAATATGTTGTATTTTCTTTTCACTAAAACAAATATCAAAATAAAATAAACCAAATAGCTAGCCGCAAACGAAATACCTATACCGTTAAGACCCCAAAGAGTATAACCTACAAGGTTAAAAAGTAAGACAATCGTGTTTCCTATAATTTCAGTGTAAATTAAAAGCTTATTATCACCCTTTGCTATAATAGAAAACCCCATAGACCATGCAGCAGCCTTAAAAAGCATTCCCAACATATTCCATTTTATCATACCCGCAATAGGCATAAACTGAGCCGTATACAACAAATGCACCAAAAATGGAACAAACCCAATAAGCGCTACCATCATAGGCCCTAATAACAAAACAGCAATCTCTGCCTGTTGGTTTATTGCTTTGCGGAGCTTATTGTTATCCGTATTAATTGCCGCTAAGCGTGGAAAATAATCCGTTCCCATTGCGGTAAATATAAGTCCGGTATACTGATTGGTAATTGTCCATCCTGCTCTATATAAACCAACTTCAGCAACTCCTCCTTTATGACTAATAAATAAATTCACAATATACGAAACTAATGTTACCATAAACCCACTCAACATCATCACAAAACCTAATTTAGCCATCCCAAGTCCAGCCTTATAACTTTCGGTATAAGTTTGTTCTACTTTTTCAACCTTTATTTGTCGAGCAAAATAATACGATAAACCTAAAGCACTAGTAGCGGTAACAATAAGAGACGGTACTATCCCTTTTAAACCAAAAAAATAATAAAGAGGCAAAGATGTAAAAAGACCAAGCAATGAACCATACAATGTCGATTTTGCCATATCTTTTAATCTGCGCATCCCCTGCAGCAACACATTCTGTCCGTTGCTAATAGCATTTAACAAAAGAATGACCGAAAGCCAAACAAATGCCCATGTATAAGCTTCATTTCCAAAAGTCCACTTACTTAACAAGGAAGCTAAACTTAATGTTGTTATAGCTCCAAGCATTCCTGTTGCCCATACCCAGCGCCGTAATATCTTTACTACTTTAGCTACTCGGTGAGCTTCTCCTGTTCCATTGGCTTCCGAAATATCGCGCACAGCACTCGAAGATAAACCTAAACCTGTAACCGATTGTATAAGCGTTATTGTAGTCTGAAATAAACCCATTACCCCCATCCCTGCTGTTCCTAATAATACTGCAACAACTTTAGAACGAATAATGCTTATAAGAATACCAAATACTTGCACCCCTCCAAATAGAGAAGTAGCTTTCATTATTTGACGATAAGATGTTTGTTGCTCTGACATTATATTGTCTTAATTATTTTAGCAGGCACTCCTCCTATAATTACATTAGCAGGAAATATACCCGATACAACGGCACCAGTAGCAACAATTGTATTATCGCCTATATTACTGTTCTTTAAAATAGTAACATTGTTACCTAACCAAACGTTTTTCCCAATAATAACTGTACCAATCTCCCCTGTCTGTCTTCTTTTATCTGGGTTAATTCCATGAGCTTCATGATCCATTATTGTAACATTTTGCCCAATAAGTGTATCATCACCAATTTCAATATATTTAGCAGCAACTATAAAGATATTATTATTTGTAGCAACATTATTAGATATTCTAATCACGGCATTTTTGTATCTTGCTTGTAATTCAATTTCACCCCCTTTGTGAAATCCACCCATCTTAAATCCAAAAAAACAATTATCGCCTATTTCAACTCGTCCTAATCCCGTAATTCTAGTTAATTGCTCGCAAATTGGATATCTTTTTTCTATTTGCATTTTTCCATTTATTATTTTTCTTAGATTTGGAAGAAAAAAATATAGAAAAAGAAAATAGCATCGCTGCATTTTAAAAAAAACAATCCTCAGTATATGTAAAATCTGTATTAATAAATATTTCATCTAAAATTGTTTATTATACTCACAACAAATTTTAATTCTTCAGGAGTAATCACCGGACTTATCGGTAAACTTAGCTCCTCATTGTGTATTTGTACAGTAACAGGAAGGTTTAAATTATTCCACTCCGCGTAGCAAGCTTGTTTGTGAGGTGGAATAGGATAATGAATCAAAGTTTGTACTCCATTTTCCAATAAGTACTCTTGCAATTCTTCTCTGCGTGATGTCCTTATAGTAAAAATATGAAATACATGTGCATCCCAGTCATCTACAACTGGTAAAATAATATCTGGATGCTTTATATTTTCAATATAATATTTGGCAACCCTTTTACGCTCTAACGTATCTTCCTCCAAGTGACTTAATTTTACATTTAATACTGCAGCCTGGATTTCATCCAATCGGCTATTCAGCCCTTGATGCTCGAATACATATTTTTTATGAGAGCCATAGTTTGCCAGTGTCCGTACCATATCTGCTAAAACAGTATTATTAGTGGTTACTGCACCTGCATCGCCAAAAGCTCCTAAATTTTTACCCGGATAAAAACTATGTCCTGCTGCATCACCTAATGAGCCAGTCTTTCGTCCATTAAACTTACAACCATGCGCCTGCGCATTATCTTCAATCAATTTAAGTTTGTGCTTTTTACAAATTTGCCCAATCCGATCGGTATAGGCACACTGTCCATACAAATGAACAAGCATAATACCTTTTGTTTTTACTGTAATAGCAGCTTCAATCAACTTATCATCTATTTGATAGGTTTCAATAGAAGGCTCCACCAATACCGGTACTAATTTATTATCTGTAATTGCAAGAATTGAGGCAATATAAGTATTTGCAGGTACTATTATTTCATCGCCCGCTTGCATTAAGCCCATTTCCAGATAAGCTTTTAGGATAAGCCGTAAAGCATCTAATCCGTTGGCGACACCTACGCAATGGTTTGCACCTATATAATTGGCATAATTAGTTTCGAAACTTTCGTTTTCTTTCCCCTGTAAGTACCAACCGGAATCCACCACACGATTAACGGCTTCATGTATCTCTATGGAATACTTTTGGGTTATTTTTTGTAAATCAAGAAATTTAATCATCTATCTTAGTTGTTAAGATTTAGTCTTTTAGTTTGATTACTGTATTTTCATATTAAGAATTTATCTATTCTTTAACAGTATTAATCGGCTAACTATGTTTTATTCTTCTATGGTTACTATCGTTGTTCCCATAGATAATCCGACGCCAAAACCCGCTAAAAGTAATGTTTTTACATTAGCCAATGCTCCTTCATTTAAAGCTCTTTTCAAAGCAATGGGAATAGTAGAAGATACTGTATTTCCACCGTCACTAAAATTCACATAAAATTTTTCCTTTGCTATATTACAACGAGTTCTCACTACATTCAACATATACTCATTGGCTTGATGAAATATAGCTAAGTCAACATTATCCAAGCTTATTTCATTTTTATCCAAGCCTTTTTTAATCAGTTTTGGAATTTCTGAAGCCGTGAAATTGAATATTGCCTTTCCATCCATATAAAGATAATCATCGTTTACAGTAGAACCATTCTCATCAATTAAATCAATCCCAACTTCATTTTTAAACCTCGCACCCCCATTCTTTACGATCAAATTACTAGCACCACTTCCATCAGTACCATATACAAAGTTCCCAATTCTTCCATTGAGCATACCATCCGATTTCTCCTTTGAAATTAAAACAGCAGCAGCTCCATCCCCAAAAATAGTTTTATTTGTTTTATCGTTAGGATGTATGTACTTTGTATAAGTTTCGGAAGTAATGAGCAGTACATTCTTTGCCTGATCTGACTGTATTAATGCTTTAGCTAATCCTAACCCATAAATAAAACCTGAACAACCTAAATTAAAATCTAATGCCCCACAATTCTTAGACAAACCTAATCTCTCTTGTAAAAGACAAGCTGTAGTTGGCAAAAAATGATCCGGACTTTGCGTACATAGCAAAACAAAATCAATATCATGTTTATCAACGTCATACTCCGAAAACAGAGCTGAAGCAGCCGAATAGGCCATATCACTTGCAAATTCATCTTCAGCACTAATATGACGAACTTCAATACCAGTTTTTAATGCAATTTTATCAATAGACCATTCAGGGTGAAGTTCTGATATCATTTTATTATCAAGGATGTTGGCTGGAAGATAATAAGATAAGGCAGTTATATATGCTTGATTCATTTCATTGTTTCTATTAAATCGTAAATCTCTTTAAATGTTTTCTTTGATTTATATATCTCCTCTGATAAATCAATATTAAATTCATCCTTTATCATAAACAAAATTGACATACCAGTCAATGAGTCATACGATCCTATTTCACGAAACAGAGTATTCTCGTTTAAGTCTATTTCATCTGCATCAACAAATTGTTCTCTACACTTTTCAATAAAATTATTTAACTCCATAATTATATATTTTTAAAAGTTTATTCTTAAATATTTCATAACTATCAATCGATAATCTAAAAAAAATAGTTTGCTCATCTTCTCCAGTTATTTCAGGCTGAAATTTTTTATGATAATTCAATACAGCGATGTTATTCTTCTTTACTTCAAATCGACAAAATTTAAACCCTAACGTATAGAAGCCATAATCTCTTGTAGCCAAATCACTTAAAATAGAAAAAGAACTAGGTGATCCATTTTTAAACAGCCAACTACCTACTTCAAAAGAGTCATTATCAAAATTATAAAGTCGATTAACCCCATATCGTTCTCCAGCTTCATCAACTGTGATAAAATAAAATTCTGTTCCTACTAATTCGCGCTTTTTGTATTCTCGAATCCAAGCAGTTTGTACAGTAATATCATTCTGGGTGGGAGATAAAAACCGACTTAACTTGTCATCAAGTCTTAACGAAAGTATAAACTGAGCATCTGTTTCATTTACAAAGCGCTGAATAATTCCGTATTGTTTAAACTGCTTCAATTCATCCATATATTTTACCCTTTAAATTCCAAATAATCATCATAATCTCTAATATAATCCGCTTCATTGTATTTATGAGAAGTTAGTACCAAGCAAACAGCACCCGATGAGAAGCCTTTTTCTGCAGCCCAAACGCCCGGAGGAATATGTAAACCATAGTATGGTCTATTCAAACTTATAGTCCGTTTACTATGCCCATCATTTAATTCTATTTCAAAACTCCCACTTGCAGCAATTAAAAACTGATGACACTCCTTATGGGCATGTGCCCCACGATCTTCTCCTCCCGGGATATCATAAATATAGAAAATTCGCTTTATATCAAATGGAATACAGACACCATTACTTACAGGCGTAATGTTACCGGCTCTACTACTTATTTTTTGTAGTTCAATAACAGAACAATCAAAGACATTATTCTTTCTTATCATCGCTTAGCTTTAAAAAGTCATCATATTCCCGTATATAATCATCCTCCAAAAAAACAGTTGAACTAAGTACTATCGCCAACGAGTTGGTGGAGAAATTCTCCATTTGCCTCCATAATCCTGCAGGAACATATAAACCATAGTAGGAGCGATTCAAAGAAAAAGTTTTCTTTTGTTTGCCATCATCTACAACGACATCGAAACTTCCAGACAAAGCTACAATAAATTCCTGTTGTTCTTTAAATGCATGTCCTCCTCGTATTTGACCACCCGGCACATCATAAATCCAATAGGTTCGTTCAATTTTAAAAGGTATATTTTTCTCTTCTTCAATAATTGAAAGATTTCCCCGCGGGTCCTCTATCTTTGGAAGATTTATAATTTTAGCATCAAATATATCCATAGTTTAACACTTACGTTTCGTATAATATCTATTTTGCCTCTAAGATATAAATCTAAAGAAGCAAAAAAGTATTTCCATTATTTTGCGATATTCAATAAATACTGACCATATTGGTTTTTTTCCATTGGTCGGGCTAATTCTACCAGTTGTTCTTTGCTAATCCAGCCTTTTCCGTAGGCAATCTCTTCCAAGCAAGCAATTTTCAGTCCCTGACGTTTTTCGATTACTTCTACAAAAGTGGAAGCATCAGAAAGTGAATCGTGCGTACCTGTATCCAACCAGGCAAAACCACGGCCTAACAGCTGCACTTTAAGGTTGCTTTCTTTCAAAAATTCCTGATTAACAGTAGTAATTTCTAACTCTCCACGTTGGGAAGGTTTTATTTGCTTGGCAACTTCAACTACTTTGTTTGGATAAAAATACAACCCAACTACCGCATAATTTGATTTTGGCTGCAATGGTTTTTCTTCCAGGTTTAAAACATTCCCATTTTCATCAAATTCGGCTACACCATAGCGTTCCGGGTCATTGACAAAATAGCCAAAAACAGTTGCTTTATCTTGCTCTGCATTAGCTACCGCTTCTTTCAGCATCTTTCCAAAACTTTGCCCGTAAAAAATATTATCGCCTAATACCAAACAAACCGAGTCATTTCCTATAAATTCTTCTCCAATAATAAAAGCTTGTGCCAATCCATCAGGAGAAGGTTGTTCGGCATATTCCAGTTTAACCCCATAATCAGACCCATCACCTAACAATCGGCGGAAACAAGGAAGATCCTGTGGGGTTGAAATAATCAAGATTTCACGAATACCGGATAACATTAATACGGATAAGGGATAATAAATCATCGGCTTATCATACACCGGTAAAATTTGCTTGCTCACCCCTTTTGTTATCGGGTATAAACGGGTTCCGGATCCTCCGGCTAATACGATTCCTTTCATTTAAGTATTTTCGGTTACAATTTATGTCTTATTCATCCTCTTCGAACGTTCTGCTATGCCTTTCGAACGCTCTGCTAGGTCTTTCGAATGCTCTGCTATGCCTTTCGAACGTCCTGCTAGGCCTTTCGAATGTCCTGCTAGGTCTTTCGAACGCTCTGCTATGCCTTTCGAATGCTCTGCTAGGTCTTTCGAATGTTCTGCTATGCCTTTCGAATGCTCTGCTAGGTCTTTCGAATGTTCTGCTATGCCTTTCGAACGTTCTGCTAGGGCTTTCGAAACCTGGTTTCACGGTGTAACACGGTGTAATTTTAGTTTCACAGTGTAACACGGTGATTACTCGGTGTAACACAGTGCAATTATAGTGATTGAAAAAAAGTCTTTCTATTTCTCCTCTTCATATCCTATTTTACTTCTCTGTAGGTTGAGTTGTATTGTCGTCCGCTGATGACTTTCTACCCGTCTGTTTTACATTTTTTAGAATGCGTGTAAAAGTATAATCTGCTAATTTTGCAGGATTAGAACTTTTATACAAAATTTTGCCTATCGAAGATATCTCGGCCGCTTGCCGGTATGCTTCGTTCAGCAACAATACATTATCCTGAACAATAGCTCTGCGATGGCTGGTTATTTCGATTTGCTGTTGCTTATCGGCAGCCATTGTACTAAAAGCGGCAGTCAAAAAAGCAATTTGCTCGTCGGTTAAACCTTTCTCGGCCAATGGAGTCTTATAGGTACGAATATTTTCTAAGACCACATGCAGATTGTCAATAACTCCTTCTACATTGTGGTAACGGATGCTTTGACGCAAAGCCGTCAACCCAAAGGCAGTAGGTGTAATGTTCAAATTTTTCTTCGCCAGGTTAAGATAACCCGTTACACGATTTATCGGTTGAATAAGTCCGGTCATCGTATTCGTGTACCTTTCGGTAATGATCGATTTTGCCAGGGTCTCGGATTGAGGTTCCAGCAAATCACAAACAGTTGTAACTCTTGTTTCAAAGTCGGCAGCATATGCTTCGGTAAACGTGGGCGAAAAAGCAGAAAAATCTGCCAGGTCGCGTCTGAAAGCAAATGCAACAGCTTTTAAAACAACAGGTAACTCTTCGTCCTTACAGTTGAAGAGTCGTTGATTCACACTTTTCATTTTAGTTGAATTAAAATAATTAGGTATGAATATAAAGAGTTGAGATAGAAAGACCGCATTCCTTTGGCTGTAATTACACAGCATAACTCCATTTGTGTTCAACTGAACATCAATTATCATTTTCAGTTAGCGGCCTTCTCAACACTACTGATTGTATTATATCTATTTGTAATTCTTACTTTAAATTTGCAACTAAACGGGTGTGATTTCGTTGTTGCAGAACAACCCACGCAAGGGCTATCCTATCGGGCTACAAAAGTAACACATTATTTTCACAATAGTGGTAGAAAATAGGATAAAATTATCCTTCAACCATCAATTAGTTAACACTCAATAATTTGAAAATAGAAAAAAAGACTACATAAATAGTTGATAACGACAGATGGTTCTGTTTAGTATGCAAAGAACAAAACGCTAACACAAACAAACGGATAAGATAATAATAGCTTAAGATACTGTTAAGTAGAACAATTACAATTGTCCCGATATCCCGTAAAAACAGCAGTTTTAGAGAAGATGCAAAAAAAAATATCACATAAGAAAACACAAACACAAGATCTAATAATGTCGTTTATGTTATTCTAAAATGAATGCTTCGAGCGCTTGGGATCACTACATAAAAACTTGTTGCAACAATAAAGGAAGAATTGGTGTAAAAGTGTAATTCGGGAGATAAAATTCATCTGTGAGAATCCGAATAATCTGTGGTCAATAAATTGGTGTAAGAGTGAAAGAATGTAAAGGTGTAAGAGTATAAATCGGAAGACTACCCCTTTAGCCCCATCAAGGAGGGGGACAGAAATAAAATCCATCCACAGAACTTGCTAAATGAGCGGGAAATAACAGTCTAGTGCATCTCGGTACCTCCCGATGCTCGGGAGGCTCCATAAGTCCTCTGTGGTAAAAAACAGTATATCACCCAACAGGTCGACTATAGCGGCCGTGCGGTTGAAATAACAGCTTAGTGAATCTCTGTGTTCTTAGTGACTTAGTGGTAAAAATGATAAATTAGTGCAATTAATAAAATTTGTTGTTTAAATAACACATCCACTACAATAAGACATATATAATATCATCCCTACGGGATTCGCAAAACAACGCTACATACATGGCTACCATACTATCATCCCTACGGGATTTAGCACCGCACTAGCCTCGTAGAGGCAACAGTATGGTAGAAAATTAAATCACAGAACAACACGAGTACCGTAGGTGCGACATTAAATCTCAGAATAGTGATTTTAGATACAAACCACGAATGATATCACATGGTGTATAGGTGTAATTGTGTAAATTGGTGAAAGGGTGGAAAAGTGTAATTTTCAATCTGTGCGAACCATTATAATCAGTGGATAATCAATTGGTGTAAAGGTGGAAGAGTGGAAGGGTGGAAAAATAAATCACAAGCGAGATACAAACAGATTAGTGATTCTCTATGTTCTTAGTGACTTAGTGGTAAAAAGGGTGTAATAGTGTAAGGTGTAAATTGAGAAAACAAATCATCTGTGGGAGATAACTGCTTAGTGAATCTTTGTGCTCTATGTGACTTAGTGGTAAAAATACATATCACCCGACAGGCCGACTATAGCGGCCGTTCGGTTGAAATAATAGCTTAGTGAATCTCTGTTATCTAAGTGACTTAGTGGTGAAATTTAGCCTCATAGAGGCGGCAGCATGGTAGAAAAAAAAGAGACCCTGCACACAAGCAAGATCCCTTTAATTATGAATTGTGAATTATAAATTATGAATTACTTGTACTGAGCGTAGTCGAACCTGTACTGAGCGTAGTCGAAGTATCAGTCCTTCATCGCATTCTTCAGGAACAACGTCCCTAATAAATAAAACACGATCAGGAATCCACCCAATATACCACCGGTAGCCACCGCCTTTACCTTACTGAGTTTTTCTTTCTCCAACGGAAAACGGGGCGTATCCACTATCTGCACAATAGGTGTTTCACGTGCCATATCCAGTTTCAGGGATTCCAGGTTCTTTAGCACCTCGGTATAGATTGTAGCGTAAAGTTGCGCATTATTCTGTTGTTTTAGCCCCGGTACTGCAGCCACCTGAAGCGCAGGATTGATATTGACCTGTGAAAAACTAGCTCCTTTGTATAACGAAGATTCGTAGAGACGCTTTACTGAATCGGCTTTTGCTTCCATCATCTTTATATTCGCGCGACTTTGGGCAGTACGGGTATCGCTGTAAAACTGATAAGTTTCTTTCATCAATGTTTCTACAAACAACTTTGCAAAAAGTTCATCCTTGCTTACAAAATCCAGGTTCACCAGACTTAGTTTTTTATCTTTACGAGCCACAGTCAACGCATTTGACTTAACAATGGCACTATAAATAGAAAACAATACACTATCCTGCGTACGCGTAAATGTCTCACGGTTTTGTCCAATAGGGAAAGTAAGTTTCTGTAGTTCTGGATTCTTTGTTTGTTCTTTCCAACCGTCTTTCAATTCGTTTACCTGAGCATAAACCTCTACCAGGTTTTGTTTTTTACCATAATAATCAACCGATGAAAGCAAGGTCTGTTCTACTGAGTGGCGCGACTGAATAATCTCCAGCAGGTTATCACCACTAAAAGTACCACTGCTCCCACCACCCATAAGACCGCTAATACCAAAGGATGAAGCCAAATCGGCCAATCCACCTCCTCCGGCAGATTTTTCCACCAGTGCAAACGAAAGGTGAGCGGTATATTTAGGCTTTGCCATCAAAGCTACTACCAAACCTACGGCTGCACCCCCCAGTCCAAAAACAAGGATAATAATCCATTTGCTCAAAAGATATTGCCACCATTCACGGGCCTTCTGCATTAATTCTTTTAGCGATATCTCGTCTTCTTGTTGTGCTACTTTTATTTGTTCGGACATAAAATATTGTTTAAGCGTGTAAATGTTTAAAGGTGTAGTTGTGTAAAGGTGTAAAAGTGTAATTATTTAACGGTGTAAAACGCAATTTTATCTGTTTGTTACTGGAAGTCAGTTATCGATATTAGTACCAGCTCTTACTGTTTACTGATAACTACTTACTGTTTATGGAGCTTGCGACATCCCGATTTATTGGGACTGATAACTGAAAAGTCTATTTCAGCATCGAATAAATCAACGCCACTACCGACGTAACTGATGTCAACACAGCGATATTTTCGGCTGGAGACATTTTATTCTTAATCTCGTTCGGCTTTTCGGGAACGATAATACGTGCACCCGGTTGAACTTTAGGATAGAAACGAATCCACATAAACCGGTTAGTACTTTTGGCAGTTCCGTTGGCGTAGAGCACAAAAACTTTCTTTTTCTCGGCCTGCAAGCTAAAACCACCAGCATTATTAATATATTTACCCAGACTCATGCCTTTTTGGTAGCCCACATAAGTGGGAAACAACACCTCCCCTAACACACGTACTGTTTGTAACTCACGAGGGACATAGATATTATCACTTTCTTCCAGAAAGAAATCTTTCTTTCCACCCGGGTGTTGCATAATCTCTTCGAGGTCAATACCTACTGTTCCTTCATTCTTATATATTTCATCTACTTGAGCCGATTTCTGTAAAGAATCCTTCTCTGCTATACCGACAGAAGCTGCACCCGCTGTTTTAAGCAGAGTAGCATCCAACTCATTCTCCTTTTTAGATTGTAGTTGTTTTTTGGTATTTTCCTTGGTGAGCTGATTCATTCGTTGTTCTATGCCTGTCGTCTTTTCTGTACGGATTAAGAACGCCCCTAATGGATAAGCATAGGGCGTAAAGCCACCTGCCCGTTTGATGAGATCCGATATACGCTCAGCTTTATTCGTGATATTATAAGCTCCCGGTTTAATTACCTCGCCTTCTATCTTCACCATGCGTACATCTTCATAACCGGCGATAGTGCGAACAATAATACGATCACCATTTTGAAGTACCATATCACTCACTCCTTTTTTAAAGTTCAACTCTTTGTCCAATGCAAATTTAAATACAATGGTTCTTTCGTTGGTATTAAACAGTTGCTCCGGATCCCGGATCACACGCACTAACTCAACCGAATCAGTCAAAGCCATTGCTTTAAATCCATTTGCTTTAAAAATCACATCCTTTAGGGTTATATTTTCAACAAATTTGAATTTACCTGGGTTATTTACAGCACCCATCACTTCTACGGCCTGCTCCTCACGGTAATCGAACAAACTTTTTATCACTACCGAGTCATCTTTCTGAAGCAAGATATCTTTAGCAGCTCCTTTCAACACATCACCCAAATTAAACCCAATAATTTCAGGGATTTGGTTTAATTGTTTACGGTTGACATAAGCCATGTTCAGGAACGCATCGTCTTTCAAACCACCTGCTTTTTCAACAAGTTGTTTTACGGTAAGACCCGATTCCAATGCGTACGTACCCGGGTGAAGAACAGCTCCGGTTAAATCTACGCGGTTATCATATTTATTAATAGCCGTTGTCGAAACAAAACAAGAGTCACCGGACAGCAATTTAAATGACGACAGTTGTTTATCTGTCACATCAACCACCGTTTTGCCGGTAGCATTCAATCGAAGAACAGTTAACTTTAATTTGTAAGCATTATCTGCAAATCCACCTGCATAGCGAACCAGTTGTTGTAATGTTTCATTGCGGGTTGTTTCAAAAACAGCTGGATGCTTTACAGCTCCACTCATGGTTACTCTGTTTACATACGGTTCAATTTTGATAATATCACCATCACGTAATCCAACATTATCAGACAAAACACCATCGAAAAGATAGCTATACACATCCAAATTGGCTACCACTTTATTATCACGTATCACCTTGATGTCACGCATAGAACCTATAGTATTAGGCCCTCCACAAGCATACAAGGCATTAAATGCTGTAGCAAGCGAAGGAAGTGTATATGATCCCGGACGGGTAGCTTCACCCACCACGCTCACACGAATACTGCGTATACTTCCAAGAGTCACGTTAACATGCGTTTCGCCGGACGAAACACCCATATAAATTTTAGCCACCTGATTGCGGATAGCGCGGGTAGCATTTTCAATTGTTAAGCCTGCCACTTTTACCGGACCCACGTTAGGAATACGGATAGTACCTTCAGGTGAAACTTTAAGTTTGTAACTTGCTTCGTATAAACCGGAAATATCGACCATCACTTCATCATACGTTCCCAATACATAATTAGTAGGGGTAGCAATGTTCAGTTTCGGTTCAAAAGTAAGATTTTCCTTGCTAAATAACTGCGAACCAAAAACGGGACTAATCTCTGTTGGGGCAGTTAGTGGAACAGTTTTTTTTACTTTTTGATCGGTCTCAGTTGTTTTAGGCTTTTCGCCATCCTCGTTTATCAATGTACGCTCTTCAAATTCTGCAGGGGCATTGGTAGTAGTAGTAGAGGCTTTTCCTGAAGTATATTTCTTATATGCTTCAAGTTGTTGAGGTGTGAGTTTACTTAAATCCTGAGCGGCTAAGCTACTTACCATTAGCAAAGTAAGGAAGGCAAGTTTAATTCTGTTCATAGGTTTGTTCGTAGTTTTATTTAAATCAATAAACTTATTCAATATACAACTATATTTTTCTGTTAATTAAGGCACAAAAGTACTCAAAAATGCTATTCTACACAAGCAAATTGTAAAAAAATAAACTTTTGGCTTTTATTTTGAATAATATTAATATTTTGCTTACAAAAAACAGACCAAAAAGAAGTGAATAGTTAGTAGTAAGTAGATAGTAGTAGGTAGATAGTAGCTAGTTGGTAGTTATCAGTAGGTAATAGGTAGTCAGAAGTAAGAGTTGGAACTAATATTAACTACTCACTACTACCAACTAAAAACTACTTGTACTAAGCGTAGCCGAATTTGTGCTCAGCGTAGCCGAAGCAACAACTGACTATCTGGCTTTCAAAACAATACTATCTGCACTTAATTTAAATAAAACTATCAAAAATACAAGATTAAAAATAACTAATTGACAATCACTTACAATAAAGCATTATAAATTTTCATTTTTTTAAGAAAAATAGTTATGAAATTATTTTGTAATTACAAAAG
>Ga0302286_10000398_pt1 | contig 35958 bp, 33 predicted proteins | sample III_Fen_E2_3_FD_198765 | JGI IMG/M metagenome (GOLD analysis project Ga0302286, IMG submission 198765) | Peat permafrost microbial communities from Stordalen Mire near Abisko, Sweden - III_Fen_E2_3 | ecosystem: Environmental > Terrestrial > Soil > Wetlands > Permafrost | place: Sweden: Abisko...
TAGCTTTGATAAAGCAAAAGATTTAGAGGATGATTCGGCAGATTGGTTACTTATGGAGAAACAACTTCAGAGACAAAACTTCTTTAGCTTTGGATTTCGCCACATTAATATTTATAACACATCTGCAATCATTTTATTTATAGCCATTTGTATAGGTTTCTACAGCATTTCAAAACAAAAAACTATTGAACAAACAATTACTCAACCCAAAGAAAATCGTTTATTGAAAGTTGAACCAATTGACCAAAAAGAAAATAAAGTTTCGGAACCAACAAAAATTGAATCGCAAATTATAGAAAAAAATACTGTTGAAATAACTCATGAAGTGAAGAGTCATTCTAAAGAATTTAAATGTCGAACAATTACAACTGAGGTAAATGTATCGAAACAATCAACATTAAATCCAACTATTGAAACATCAAAAAACAATGACGTAAACGAGGTTCAAGTAGTTACAAATGTTGCTAAGCAAGCCGAAAAAGCAAGCATAAAAACGCAAAATGTTGTATATAAAAGAACTGTAGATACCGTTATTCAATACGACACCATTAATCGTAAAGCTAAAAAACGAAAAGGTATATTTTCAAAGTAATAGGAATGAGAATACTATTTCTTTTCGTTTTCGTTTTTGTAGCGAAAATTTCATTATTTTCTCAAACACAAGACACAATCCAAACAGATTACGATACACTTTCAACAACCGTTGAAACAGATAGTACTTGTGATTCTATCGTTTTAATTCATCAAAAAACAGTTGTCAAAAAGCAAATTGTAGTTGGAAATAATTCTGATGATGAATTTCAAAATCTCCATAGTTTTTCATTTTTCTCATCAATAGCTAAACTATATAACTATTCGAAATTTTATGAAAACAATGATTCCTCTAAATATCTTGGAACAAAACTATTGCGAATAAATAGATTTAGGGCTCTTTATTCAAAAATGCTAAATACCAATTGGCAAATTGGTGGAGGTATTGGTTTAAAAAATATTCGATTAAAAACGAACTTCGAAAGATCCCAAAGTCAATATAAATCGTACAAAGAAATACACAACGACACGCTTGATATTTATTATGTAGAAACAAATGGGATAAAAGTCCCCCATTATATTATTGGTGAAGTAGAAGTAAAAAGAACTGATACCATTACAACTCGATCGAAAAGAGACACAATTACTACATTAGGTTATGTTACTGTCCCTTTACAAATAACCTATTTACACGATATAAATGAATGGTCGTACTGGGGTTTTTCGCTTTTGCTAGAACCCGGAATTTTGTGTTACGACAAAGGAATTATTGCTAGTCAAAATGGATTACTTGCAACTTCATCGAAAACTATTACTTCGTTCACGTTTGATACGCAATGTGGCCTTAAAGCTGGTATTTATTTAACACCAAATCTTTCGCTCGACCTTTTGGTATATTATACATTTTCGACATTACGTTTAAGTCAATATATTCCTCAATCATTTATTCGAAATCAAATTCAAACAAACCTTGGGTTTAGCTATACTTTTTAATCTGAATCATAGCAAGTTAAACACAACTCACTCTTTTATCCTCGATTAAATGATTATAGTTGTGTGACTGACTTATTTCTTATTTAAGCTGACTTGTAAGTGTATGCATTGAATCTTGTATTATTATAATTACCCTTAATTTGCAACGAATACATTTCTTTTTTTGTGGTTATAACCCTAAAAAGTTCTCAACTATAACCTCTCTTTGTGGTTGTAACCCTAAATCTTTTAATATTTCAATAGATTTATATCTTTAAGAACTATTAACGATATTGATAACCCTATATTAATGTGAGTTCAATGTAAGGAGTAATTGTATTTGATTATTATTAAATGTGTTATACATTACATTGCAAGCCTTTAGGTTTGCAATGTTTATAGAGGAATAATTATAAATAGATATTTCGTCCCGTACGGGACGAGATTATCATTACATACGTTTTCTATAAATATATTATCACTACGTGATTTAAACACAAAAAAATGGTGTCACCTTTGACCGGTAACACCATTTTCTCCATTCGTTTTGTTGTGACTATTTACTATTCAATCACAATTAGTTTTCGATCAACAATAGTTCCATTTTTTAAAGCAACAACAATTTTTGATCCCAATCCTAGTTTGCTTTTTGATACTTCTGTTAGCATTTCGGGATTTTCTACTGTAAACAACACTTGACCTAAAATCGAAACAATCATCAGTTTATCTATTTTCGAATTATCAATTGTAATAGCAACCGATTCATTCGAAGTATTTGCAACAACTTTTAATACATTCAGTTCACTTGAAAGTTCAGTTCCTGTAGTCATTTGTTTCATCACGATATCGGCACTTGTAACATTTCCAAGTAAATTAATTTTCTCTGCCTTTTCAATCGTTGTTGAACTATAATAGTAAGTAGGCAAATATTTTGTGGTATCGTCGGCAATAGCTCTTACTATGTATGTGCCAATTGGTAATGGTTCAATAATATAATTGCCTTCGTTTGTAATATTCGCTGTATCAACGGCTACATAGTTATCGTTTTGTTTGTAATACGCTATTGCCTTACCAGTAATATGTTCCTTATTTTGCCCGCTAACATTTCCTGAAATTGAATATAAATTTCCTGCTGTTAGGAACGAAAATGGTTCACATTTTTTCGAGCTACAATTATTTTTATCGGTAATGGTTAAACAAACATCTCCGCTTATTTGTGCTTTGAAATTGTATGTAAATGTTTCAGCTATTGATGATGATCCATCAGGCAATTGCCATAAGCGAGAAACAACATCAAGATTATTAGTAAACTGATATATTTTGCTGATGGTATTTATTTCAGAAACGATAAAATCGGCTTCGGTTGCTTTATTAACGATAAGAGTTGAAGAATCCGAACTAGAACAACCTGCTGTATTTGTTGCACGTGCAATATACTTACCTTGTGAGCTTGCTGTTAATTCGCTAGCTGTTTGTTTGCTTCCATTTGGCAAAGTCCATTCAATCGTTGCCGATTCATTTATCACCGGTTTAAAGGTATAAGAATTGCCTTCGCAAATGCTTGAACCATTTATTTTTATTTGTGGTTTACTATTAACGTTTACCGTAATTGTTGCAGTATTTACACATGCATTTGCATCGACTCCTGTTACACTATATGTTGTAGTTTGTGTTGGTTTTACCAAAATATCTGAAGTTCCGTTTCCATTATTCCAGTTGTATGAATAAGCACCTTTGGCTTTTAAAGTTGTTGAATTTCCACTACAAACATCTGAACCTTCAATGCTTATTTGTGGATTTGTGTTTACCGTTACTGTTGCTGTTGCTGTGTTGCTACATCCGTAAATATCGATACCAGTAACAGTATAGGTTGCGGTAGTTTTAGGTGAAACATCACTAATATTTGTTATTCCACCATTTCCCCATTTATAAATGACTCCAGTTGATTGTGAATTTCCGTGCAAAGAAACTGTTGCACCTTCACAAATGCTTGCAGATGCTGGTGTAATAGAAACGTTAGGTACAGGATAAATTGTTACAGGATAAGGAATTAATGTGCCATAACATTTATTTACTTCGCTGTATTCTGCTACATAATAATTATATACTCCTGGAGGATAATTTCCATTTATTGTGAATGTATTACCTATAGCAATAGGTGCAGTAGAAATATTAGTAATAAACCAATGTGTAGTTACATTCTTATCAATTGGGTTAGGCATTGCGTTTAGTACAACATTTTGAACGCTCGAACTACATACTTTTGAGTCACCACCAATAATTGGAGTGTGAACATCACATCCGGTAACAGTTAGTGTTGCAATTACATAGTTACTTTCGCATTCAGCAATCATACTGGTAACTTTGTACGAATATGTTGCAGGAAGTGAAGTGCTAATATTAGGTGTAAATGTACTACCTATAAACAATAAAGTACCAGACATATCGTACCATTGAATAAGAGAATTTGCAGTACCTTGAGCCATTAATGCAGGTATAGGCATTGTATTTACAGAAATAACTACATTATTTACTAATGGAGCTAAAGGTTTTGAAAATACCATTATTGATATATTTCCCGATGAACTACAACCATACATATTTGTTCCAGTTACAGTATACATTGTAGTATTTACTGGCGAAACAACAAGAGATGCAGAACTTTGTCCACTATTCCATTTATAAGTATCGGCACCTTTGGCGGTAATGTTAGTACTTAAGCCTAGGCAGATATTTTGATTGTCTGCTGAAATTGTAACGGTTGGTTTTGGATTTATAATAATTTGTTGTGATAAATTACTTATGTCGGTAAAACATCCGTTAATATCAGTAATAGTATTTAATGTATACGTTCCAGCTATTTTTTCGGGTATAACATAGGTTGGATTATTTATACCAACCATATGGAACATACCACCACCATCGTTATATTTTATCGTTAAGGGGAATGAACCGCCCCCAAATGTAGATATAACAATAGGATTAACAGGATCTCCTTGACAAAAAGTACCACCACCACTTAACGTAACTATTGGATTAGGATTAATGCTAAATTCTTTTAATACGGTTGCAATATTGCCTATTGAATCCTTTACAGTATATTCTATTTTGTAATTACCTGGCATATTAACAAAGTATCCGTTTTTATTTATTGTAACAGTATAAGGTTTAATCCCTCCTGAAATAGTATAATCATTAAACACTACAGTAGGACCATTCATACAAAGCGTTTTAGAATATGGGAATAAAGTAATTTTAAGCTTTTTATATATTTTTACAACCAAAGGATAATTTTTATTGTCACCAGTATCAGGACAAAGTGAATCAGGAAGCACCACAGTATATTTGTATGCTCCTGGAATAATCATCGAATCGGGGCTATATACTGTTTTACTAACAATGGTATACATTGTATCTTTTTGAATGGCTTTATGCTCATTAATTCCTACAACTTTGGCTTCTTTGGGTGAAATTCCAAATCCATAGTAAGTTTTATATGGAAGTGGCGTTGGCTCGGGCAACTCAATATATTTTGGAAAATTTGATAATAATACCGACGAAGTTACTCCGCAGTATAAACGAAACTTTTTTACGACAGAACTACCTAGTTTATCGGTAATGGTACAAATAATTGTATCAACACCAACTTTTGTGGGAGTAAACTTAAAAACAGAGTCGTTGATAAATGTAATGGTCGAATTACTTGACCAACTGTAAGAGAAAGGAGCTTTTCCTCCTGTTATTTTTACCGTATCGGTAATAGGGCTCGTTTTACATGCGTAAAGCGTTTTTGTTGCTGAACCAACAATCGACAAATTAGCTGATAAAAGCTTTTGAGGAATGACTAAGGCAAGCATGCATGCCATGTAAAGTATTACTGTTTTCATATCCACGTTTTTTAAAGGGTTAATATACTCAATTTGTATATAAGAGTGCATAAAATTGAAACGTTCCCAATAATTTTCAAAAAAAACATAAATATTTTTACTCTGGGTAAATCGAACCTTTCGTTAATTCATGTTTTACATAGAATTTTAACAGCTAATAATCTTTATTTCGAAGCACGAAGTAAAAAGATAGGATACGATTTTGTTTGGCCTGATTCATTCGTTTTTAGCATGTCGTAACATTGCTCGTGTTCAATTTTTGAATAGCCAATTGACAAAAGAGTTTTGCTTAATTCTTCGATATCAAATCCCAAATGGCCATCGAAACCAGCTCCATGAAATGAGCCATCTTCGGTATATAAATCGGCAATTGCTATGCTTCCACCAACATTGAGTAAGTGAAAACATTTTTCAAGAAATGGCTTAATTTGCATGACATGATGTAACACCATTTGCATAAATATAAGATCAAACGTCTGCTCCGAATATTCTTCCTTTTCTAAATCACATTGTAATGGATGAACATTTGAAATCTGCATTTTATCAAGCTTTTCGAGCATTACTTTTACCATTTCTGATGAATTGTCCATGGTGGTAATGTGTGCGATTGAATCTTTAAACAAAAAGCTAAGATTTCCTGTTCCTGCACCATATTCTAAGGCTGATCGAAGCGATTTTAATGGAATACATTCTTCCATTTTTTCGGCTATTGCCAACGAACGATTCATGTGAATTGGGTTTTCGTCCCACGTTCTTGCTCTTGCATCGAAACTACTCATGTGTACTGGTTTTTATATTATTTTCAAGCATATCAAAAAGGTTTTCGGCAACTTCACCAACAATTCTTCTACATATTGTTTGATGATGTTTTCGTTCTGCAACTTCTTCCTTATTGGCATATTTTATTAAAAGCTCGCTACAATTCGAAGTTCCATGAATGGCTTCAATCGATTTGTTTAATTCTCGCACTTTTTGATATGCATCGAGTTTTGTTTCCATATCTGTTGGACTGGCGTTTCCATAAGCCAAACCAAGAACCATAAAACCACCCGTTACGGCTCCACATTTTTGACGTAAACGCCCCATTCCACCACCAAAGGTTGATGATATAAGTTTTGCCGTTTTTTCATCAAGGTCGAAACGTTCGGCATAAGCAAGTAAAACAGCTTGCGAACAAGCATAACCTTCGTCAAATAGCGAAAGAGCTTTGTTGGTGATTTCTTGTTTGTTCATTTTATGAAAATTATAGAGCAAAGATACCCTTTATATCAAAATGAGTAATAGTTAATTAATGTAGTTTAGTTAATAGAGAATATACAAAGCCCTGAAGGGGGCTGAATTTGAATAACCATGGGTGTAACCCATGGAATTAGAGATAAGCAATAAAACCCGAAGGGGTTGAACCCTTTCAGTGTTCAGATATTTGTCGTCTATTTCCCCTCCGATTTCATCGGAGGTTATTCAAATTTAAGCCCTTCAGGCTTAAGTAAACGACATTGAATGGATAATTAAAATTGATTCTATTTCTATAAAAACCTATTTAAAATAAATCTTTTTAAACCACATTGCCACATTAACCAATCCAATCATCACGGGAACCTCAACTAAAGGACCAATAACTGCGGTAAACGCTTCGCCCGAATTTATGCCAAAAACAGCAATGGCAACAGCAATAGCTAGTTCGAAATTATTACTTGCAGCTGTAAACGATAAGGTTACCGATTGTTCGTACGTTGCCCCTACTCGTTTGCTCATAAAAAATGAGCCAACAAACATTATCACAAAATAAATTAATAATGGAATTGCAATCAACACAACATCAAGAGGTATTTTTACAATATATTCGCCTTTTAACGAGAACATTACTACAATGGTAAACAACAATGCAATTAACGTTAATGGGCTAATTTTAGGAACAAATTTGCTGTGATACCATTCTTTGCTTTTAACACGAATCAATATGAAACGAGTTAAAAATCCAGCAATAAAAGGTATTCCAAGATAAATAAATACACTTTTTGCTATTTGCCCGATAGTAATTTTATCGACCGCCTCACTTGTAGGAATTCCAAACCAAGCTGGTGCAATAGCAATAAAAAAATATGCATAAACAGAAAAGAATAAAACCTGAAAAACGCTATTGAAAGCTACTAATCCAGCGGCATATTGTGTATCGCCCTTTGCTAAATCGTTCCACACTATTACCATTGCAATACATCGTGCCAAACCAATCATTATTATTCCATACACATACGGGAGGTTTGCATTGTTTTCACCCGGAAAAAATTTGAACAAAGTAACCGCCAAAACAAACATTAAAACAGGACCGATAATCCAGTTTTGAACTAACGATAAGCCAAGTATTTTATAATTTTTAAATACTTCGCCAAGTTCTTCGTACTTCACTTTTGCAAGTGGTGGAAACATCATTACAATTAAGCCAATTGCAATGGGGATATTGGTTGTACCACTCGACATTGAGTTCCAAAACGTGGCAACCGATGGACTTAACCATCCAGCAAATACACCAATAAACATTGCTAGGAAAATCCATAATGTTAAATAGCGATCGAGAAATTTTAATCTTGAATTCATAATTTTAATGTGTTAATGTGCTAATTATTTAACAGCAACCCGATTTACTTTTTTTACTTTCATCGGAACAACCACAACTGGGTTCCGAATTTGTTAATATTCCATTGATGATACCCGCAGCACATCCAACACCCGATTTTACATAGATGGCACCGAACTTGCAATTTTTTGCACAAGCTCCACATTCCATACAATCGTTTTTATCGATGATTCTTGCTTTGCCATCTGTTATTACAAACACATTGTGAGGACACACTTTTACACACCATCCGCAACCAGTGCATTGGTTTTCGTAAAGTTTCAATGTAACTACATCTTTCAAATACTGTGTTTTCATGCTACAAAAGTTTAGATACTATAAACAGAATCAGTCCAAGGCTTGCAAATCCAATTTGAATTGGTAATGCCGATTTCATTTCTTTTTTCACTCCCGATAATGATGTGTAGGTCGACGATCCTGTAAAATTCATGGTCATAAATGACGCAACACTCAAATTTATTAACCAAAACGAAATCGTTTGAATTATGGGAGCTTGAAAGCTCATTTGTAAGCCTACCGTAACCAGTGCTGCAATTAAAGCTCCTTTCAATGCAAAAGCTCGAAAGGGAATCCATGGTAACAATAATGGAGCAATAACAATTCCAGCAAAATATGCACTGAGCAAATTAACGATTGGAGTAAAAGAAGTTTCAAACATTTTAGCAAACAAAAAGCCAGTTCTATCAAGACCAGAAAGGATAAACAAAAGAGCAATTCCAATTAGTAATGGATATTTACCATACATCAAATCGACAGGTATAAGCTTTGCTCGTTCAAGAATTGGAAAACGCATTTGTCGCATCTCTTTATTTGCTTTGTAACCAGCCGTAATAAATGCTTTAATATCTTTTGCTAAAACGGGTCCGTACACAACTCTAAAACCCGATTTTTGCTGAACAATATGTGCTGCAACACCAACAGCTCCCAATTGTGGAACTATTATGGTTCGATGCTTTACGATCAAATCGAGCGAAGTCGTTTTAATTGAATGTATAATATTGTCGGTTCCAAAAGTTCCTTTGCCAGCAGCGCACCAAACATTTACACCTTTTGTGTCGATAACCAAAATCCAAGCATTTAATGAATCCAAACTTTTTCGTAATGCATCGAACGAAAGCTTATAATTAGCCGAAACAAATACATCCGATTCATTGTTTGGATTACCAACCTTATATAGTCCAGGTTTTACAATATAACTATTGCGACCAAAGCCCCAGCGAACTTTCACTGCTCCCCAAAAATCAGCCCAATTCAATTGAGTCGAAACCTTTGGTATCGAAAAATCAATTGGCTTTAATGATTCAGTATTTATTGAAAAATTCATGGGTTTAATGTGTTAATTTGCTAATGAGTTAATGTGCTAATAAAATTCAATCAGCATATTTATTTATTATTTCTTCGGTGATGGCAACAGCATCTTTTACATACATTGGACAATGAGTTTTAAATAAATCTTTTGCCTTTTCCCAGCTATCATATCCACTATTTTCAAGTTTCAAAAGTTCCTTGCAAATTATAGATCCATGTTTTTCCGTAAACCGTTTATGCAATTCTTTTATAAGCATATAGGTTTTATCTTTCGAATCATAATCGTCGGCTTTCGAGCGTCCATAAATTAATCCGATTGCCATCATAGAACCCGTAATTGCTCCACACATATCGCCTCTATAAACCATTCCGGCACCAAAACCTGTGGTTAATTTTAATACTTGTTCGGGATCCATCCCCGATTTCACAGCAAAAGGATAGAAACTTGCTTGAGCACAATTGAATCCTTCTGAAAACTTATTTTGAGCTATTGTCATCATGGGTTTAATGTGTTAATGAGATAATGTGCTAATTAAAGTTGATTGTGCATTCCATTAGCAAATTAACTCATTGGCATATTAGCACATTATAATTGCGTTTTAATATCTTCTACATACAATTTATAAAAACCAGCTTTTATCTCATCTCTAACTCTACGGAATTCGCTTTTTATAAAATCGTCGGTTCCTGTTGCGTGCGATGGATCGTCGAAACCAATATGAAGACGATGTTTTACTTTTCCAATAAATGCTGGACAAGCCTCGTTAGCTCCGCCACAAACGGTTATCACATAATCCCATTCTTCGCCAAGATATTTTTCAACCTGATCGCTTGTGTGATTACTAATATCGATACCAATTTCGTTCATTGCAGCAACAGCTCCAGCGTTTAATTTACCTGCAGCTTGCGTTCCCGCCGAGCAAACTGTCATACGACTGTCGAACGATTGCATAAAGCCGTGTGCCATTTGGCTTCGACAACTATTTCCTGTACAAAGAATTAAAACTTTCATAATCTTAATGCATTTAAATAATTTAATTTATTCAATTGGGACAGGTCGCGACCTGTCCCTACAATTGGTTAACAGTTACAATTACTATTTGGTACTTCTATTCCATTTAAAAACGATTCTAAAAGATTCTTGTATTTCGAAATGGTTGAACCACATAAACAATAATTCACTTTCAAACCATCGACTTCACCTTGAATTAAACCCATCTCTTTCAATTCTTTCAAATGTTGCGAAACGGTTGTTCTACTCAAGGGAATAAAATCGGTGATATCGCCCGAAATACAAGTTTTAGTTTCAGCTAAATATTTAAGAATTGCCAATCGTGCAGGATGTGAAATAACCTTCGCAAATTGGGCTAATTCTTGTAATTCAGTGTCGAAAACTTCTTTCTTTATCATAATAATGTTTTATGTCGCAAACATACGACATATTTAAACGCAAAAAGAATTCTCAATATTAATTTATTGTTAATTCTTGGGATTTGAAACAACTATAAAATTGATTCCGCTTTTTCATAAACAGTTTTTATTACGTCTTCGGTAACTGGTGTTTGTCCTTTAACATAGCCAAAATCGGTCATTCGTAGATGTGTAAAATTTGAAATCCCAGCTTTCTCTAAAATCTTTTTACCACAGTCAACAGCACAACCTTCTAACATCAACAAATTTGCAGCTTTAAAAGCATCTATCGTTGGTTGTACATCTGCTCCTACAGCAGCAAGACAATTCATTTTACGTACTTTATTGTCTCTTAATTTGCGAGCTACAATGTCCGTTACTTGCCCCAAATCGCAAGCACCTGAACATGCTAATACAATTAAATCTTCGTTGCCACATAGGCACGCCTTTTTGTTTGCTTCCATAATTAATATATTTAAAATTAGTAAATTACATAATAACATTAAATAAAAACCCAACAATCATAATACCACAAGAAACGATTCCAACAAAAGTCAAAATCAATGGCATTTTCAACACTTTCTTTAAAATAATAAGTTCGGGAAGTGAAATTCCAATAACCGACATCATAAATGCCAATGCCGTTCCTAAGGGAACTCCTTTTTCGATAAGGACACTAACAATTGGAATAATTCCAGCTGCATTTGAATAAAGCGGAACACCTATCAAAATAGACAATGGAACGGAATACCATGTCGATTTTCCCATTAACGAAACCATAAAACTTTCGGGTACATATCCATGAACTGCTGCTCCAACACCAACTCCTAGAACAATGTATATCCAAACCTTTCCAACAATTTCTTTTACGGTTGTAAATCCAAGATTAACTCGTTGATCAAATGTTAGTTTTTCATCAACACTTTCACCTTCTTCGCTTTTAATTTGATACACCCAGCTCTCAACATATTTTTCTAATTTCAATTTGCCAATAACCCAACCAGAAACAATGGCTATTACCAAACCAGTAACAACATAAATAACTGCAACTTTCCACCCAAATAAACCAAACAGAAGAATAACAGCAACTTCATTTATCATTGGTGCAGCAATCAGAAACGAAAATGTAACACCAAGCGGAACGCCAGCTTCAATAAATCCTAAGAATAATGGAATGGCAGAACACGAACAAAATGGTGTTACAATTCCTAACATCGCAGCTAAAACATTTCCCGTAAATAGGGTTTTTCCTTCTAAAGCTTTTCTTGTTTTTTCGGGAGTAAAAAAAGTTCTAATAATTCCTACAACGAAAATGATAAGCACCAACAACAGTAAAACTTTTGGAACTTCAAAAGTAAAAAATCGCAAAGCTTCAGTAAGTTGCGAACCCTTTTGCATTGACAGAACAGAATCGAAAAACCAATTAGTTAACTGTTGTAAATTGCTATAAAGCAAATACCAAAGTGGCAATAAAGCCAATGGAAAAATCATTTTTTTATTCATATCAGAAGTATTTCATTTCGGCAAATCCCGAAATATTTACACAAATTTTTTAACCGAAAAACAAAATAATATAATACAAGCCTACTCCAATAAACAATACTGCAACAACACGTCTAAACCAAAGTTCAAAAGTCTTTATGCTGTTGTACATTTTGCTAACATTTCCAACGGCATAAGCAAGTAACCATGCAAATAAAATAATGGGCAATCCGGTTGCAATGGCAAATAAAATAGGAAGATACAATCCACTTGCACTCGCTACTGTTATAGGAATCAACATTGCAAAATACAATACACCGCTATAAGGGCAAAATGCCAATGCAAACAACATTCCCAATAAAAGTGTGCTCCAATAACTGCCTTTACTCTTTTCACCTATTTTATCGGTTAAAGCAGAAATTCCTGGAAGAGAAATTTTAATCACATTAAGCATAAACAATCCAATGAAAATCAACATTGGCCCCAAAAGCTTTTCGCCCCAACCTTGAAACAGAAGGGAAATATTCATTTTATTGGCTCCAAAATAGAGAGCCAAAGCAATTGAGGTATAGCTAATAGCACGCCCCAATGTATAAACCAAACCATTAAGAAATACTCGTTTACGATTTTCAATATCACGACTGATGAACCCAATTGCCGAAATATTGGTTGCCAAAGGACATGGACTTATTGCAGTCATTAACCCAAGCACAATAGCTGTGATAAATGAATATTGCGAGTTTTCTAAAATTGATTGTAGAAATTCCATATTTAAATGTGCTAATGGGTTAATGTGCTAATGTGCTAATTAGAAAACAAATAAATAATTAGCACATCAGCATATTTAATAATTATAAAGTATCTATTGCCTTTTTAATTTCTGCTTGAAGTTTTTCAGGTGTTGTGGTAGCATACATAAAAGCTTTATCGGTCAAGTCTTTTTGCTTTCCATTTTTTACAACTAATAAAGATTGACCCGAAACTTTTAATCGTTCAGCTATTTTTTTTGAACTTTCTTCATCAAGATTTATAGCTTGAAATGTAGTCGTTCCCTTTTTTACCTGATCGGGATATAGAGCAGATACAGCCTTTTTCGATTCGCTTTCAACCGTTTCGCAAGTATGACAACGACGGGTAAAATGAAAATAATACACCTCAACCTTAGACGATACTGCAGTTGCTTTAACTGTTTTTTTTGTTTGTGCTCCGCACGATAAACTGCCCATCAACATTATGAGAGCAAAACTCAATGTCATTAACTGTTTCATATTATATGTTTTAAATATTTATAGATATTGTATTCTTTAATAATATTGTTAGTTCAGCTTCGGTAGGTACTTTCCCTTTCAAAACAACTTTACCATCGATAACCAAAGCAGGTGTTGACATTACATTATATTTCATTATTTCCATAATGTCTTCAACCTTTGAAATAGTTGCATCAATTGCATTTTTAGCAACAACCTCACGAGTCATTTTTTCAAGAGTCTTACATTTAGAGCAACCAGTGCCCAATACTTTAATATCCATAATTTTATATTATTAATAAATTAAAATCTTACCCACTATCATCAATCTTGCAATCATCATTAGCACATTAACCCATTAGCAAATTAGCACATTAAACCTATCGTTTAAAAAACTCACTAAAGAGTAATTTTGCTTCTTCCCAATTTTCCCGATTGATACAATATTTAATGTAAGGAGGATTTATTTCACCTTGAATTAATCCAGCATTTTTCAATTCTTTTAAATGTTCCGAAAGTGTTGAACGAGCTATTGGCAAGTCTTCGGCCATATCACCACTATAACAACATTTCGTAAGATTATTTGCAAGATAATCGAGTATATAAACACGAACCGGATGTGATAATGCCTTTGCATATCTTGCCGTTTTTTCTTGATTTTCAGTAAAACTTTTTTCAGACATAGACTATTTTGTATTTCGTCGAATTACGAAACGAAGATAGTAAACATTTTAGAATTACAATCAAATATTTAAGAAAATCTTAAATGTATCGTTCCATTTCCTTTCTCATTGTAAAACATGTATCTTTGAAATGTTTTCAAAAATGAAGAGTCTTAATACGGTAATGAAGAAAGTACTTATACTATTGTGTTCAATTTGTTTACTGTTCAATTTGGCTAAGTCCCAACAGCTCGACTATTTCATTAACAAAGGATTGCAAAATAGCCCCCTACTTAACGAATTCAAAAACCAACTACTATCTGCCGAAACCGATAGTTTGCTGATTACAGCCACTCGTAAACCTCAAGTAAACAGTCATAGCCAAGCTTTATATGCACCATCTTATAAAAACTTTGGTTACGACAATGCATTAACGAGTGGAGGATATTACGGTTCAGTTGTAGATGTTTCGCAAAATGTATTCTATAAAAAAATATGGGAGAATAAGTACGAAGCCGTTCGCTTGCAAAAACAGGAATTAGGGAATAGTTCGAAGCTATCGACCAGTGAACTGAAACGAGGCATTACAGCTCAATATCTTACGACCTTTACCGATTTTCAGGAATTGAAAAATAGCCGAAACTATCTTGATTTATTGAATCAACATAAAACGATCCTAAAAACCCTCGTTGAACAAGGCGTATATAAACAATCCGATTATCTATCTCTTATTATCGAAACTCAAACAACCGAAATTGAAATCAACCAATTACAAACACAAGTAAAATCGGATGAATACGCTCTGAACCAACTTTGTGGTGTAACCGATTCTACAGCATTAATCCCTGAATTACCTCCCTTAGCAATTCCACAACAACAAAATCTTTCGACATTGCCCCTATTTGTCCAATTCAAAATTGACAGCCTTAAAATTGGCAACGAACGCCAAAACTTAATTTTAAATTATAAACCTAAAATCAATTGGTTTGCCGATGCAGGATTAATCAGTGCCGATCCATTATTACTATATCGTCATCTTGGCTTCAGTGTAGGTTTGAGTATGAGTTTCCCAATTTACGATGGACATCAAAAAAATCTTGAAACAAAAAAACTCGACATAAAGGAAAATACGCGATTAAACTACGAAAGCTATTTCAAAAATCAATATTCTATGCAAATTCATCAATTGAACGATGAACTGCAATCGACTCGCAAATCGTTACAATTGATGGATCATCAATTACAAACCACAAAAGAACTTACCGATATATTAAAAACGCAATTAAATATGGGTAATGCGTCGATTGTGGAATTGATTAATACTATGAAAAATTATCTGTCGGCAATGCGTACAATGAATCGTCTGCATGTGCGAGAATTTGAAATAATAAACGAACTTACTTACTTGATGCTTCAATAAATATGGGAAATAAATATTCAATTCTAGGGAATTTACTTTTGTTGGCATTGACATTCTTTGGTTTATTCTTAGCTAGTTGCGCAAGAACAGTAAAAAAAGAAGAAAGTGATGAATCAAAAGCATCAACACCAGTAACGGTAACACATATTTCGTATGAATCACTAAGCGATTATATTGAACTGAATGCAAATTCTGTATTTCAAAAAAAGAATATCATTCGATCCACAACTACCGGAATAGTTCAGAATATTGGAATAAATCTTGGAGATAAGGTTTCGGTTGGCGAAGTGCTTTTTTCTATTATGACAAAAGAAGCTGCTGCTTTAAAAGGTCGAACATCGAGTACCGACACCAGTTTCCATTTTAAAGGCGAACTAAAAATGAAAGCATCGCAAGCCGGAATTGTTAGCACTATTGCACATCAATTGGGCGATTTTGTTCAAGAAGGCGATGAGTTGGCCACCGTTGCTGAACAAACATCTTTGGTATTCTTACTACAAGCTCCTTTCGAAATGTCGGAATACGCAAAACAAGGCACTACCTGCAAAATAGCTTTGCCCGACAATAAAACAATTGATGGTGTTATTGGTTCTGTTCTTCCATCAATGGATATGCAAGCTCAAACAGTAACTTTAGTTGTGAAACCAACAAGCACAGAGCAAATTCCTGAAAATTTAATTGCAAAAATACGGATAGCAAAAAGCTCAAAAAAACGCAGTGCAATCTTGCCTGAAGATGCCGTTTTAACCGACGAAACACAAACTTCGTTTTGGGTTATGAAAATGATGAACGATACAACAGCTATAAAAGTACCTATCACCAAAGGAATTGAATCGAATGGAATGATCGAAATTCTTCAACCAGAATTTACCGAAAATGATAGAATTTTATTAACGGGGAATTATGGTTTAGACGATACAGCTAGAGTAACATTGACGAAGTAAAATGAGTTGTCCGTAAAAAGCGGACAACTTAAATGTTGAATGATTACTAATAAAAATGAATCAAGATAAAGCTAAATGAAACGCGACCTCTTTCACATATATAAAAACCCAATATCACTTGTACTCGCATTAATTGTGATGTGTGGCATATATTTTTATGCCCATGTGAAAGTTTCATTATTTCCCGAAATTACATTTCCGAAAATCAAAATTATTGCCGACAATGGCGAACAGCCCGTTGACAAAATGATGATTCAGGTAACTAAACCCTTGGAAATTGCCATTAATCAAATTCCCGATTTAAAAGTTATTCGATCGACAACGAGCCGAGGCACTTGCGAAATTTCTGCTTTTCTGAATTGGAATTCCGACATCAACGAAGATTTGCAAATGATTCAATTACGAATCGATGAAATTAAAGCACAGCTTCCTCCTGATGTTGATATCCAAATTGAGAAGATGAATCCTTCTATTTTGCCGGTTATGGGTTTCACGCTCGAAAGCAATTCCAAGACTCCTATAGAACTCAACATGATTGCCAATTACACTGTAAAACCTTTTTTATCGCAGGTAGAAGGAGTTTCGAAAGTGGCAATTATTGGTGGTAAAACGAAAGAATTTTGGATGGAATTGAATCCTGAAAAAATGACTGCAATTGGCATCACTCCCGATATTATAAATACTGCTATAAACCAAAGCAATTTCGTGACTTCAAACGGATATCTCAACAATTACCGACGACTATATCTAACAATTACCAATGCTGGCCTTTACTCCATAAAAGACATTGAAAATGTGGTAGTAAAAAATGATGGTAAACGTATCGTTAAAATTAAAGACATAGCTAGGATTTCTGTACAAGAAAAGGTGGAATATACTCGCATTAACGCCAATGGGAAACAAGCCGTTTTAGTTGCTATTTTGAAACAACCTAACGCTAATTTAGCAGATATTTCGGACAATTTGAAGTCCAAAGTAAAAAGCCTACAAAACATACTTCCCAAAGGAGTTATTATAAAACCATATTATAACCAAGCTGAATTTGTTGAAGATTCAATTAAAAGTGTCAGCGACAGTTTATGGCTTGGATTGATTTTGGCAATTTTGGTTGCCGTTATTTTTCTTCGTTCATTAAAAGCAAGTTTAACGATTCTTATAACAATTCCAATTACACTGTTATTGACAATAATTGTTCTTTACAGTATTGGCTACACGCTCAATATTATGACCTTAGGAGCTATTGCAGCAGCCATTGGATTAATCATTGACGATGCCATTGTTGTTATTGAACAAATACATCGTATACACGAGGAAAATCCAAGCTTAGATACTCGTCGCCAATTGTTTAAAGCTATCAATTATTTATTCCCCTCAATGGTAGGTTCGTCGTTGAGTACCATCGTTATTTTCCTTCCATTTGTGTTAATGGGCGGTGTTGCTGGAGCATACTTCAATGTACTCACAAACACCATGATTATAACGCTTGTTTGTTCATTTTTCGTAACATGGCATGGCTTACCGGTTATTTATATTTTATTACCAAAATTGCAATCGAAATTAGCTTTAAAAAATGCAGAACATAAAGAAGTAAAAAACAGAACTTGGGTTAAATACTTCATCACAAAACCAATTATTAGCATAACATTTTTGCTTATTCTTATTGGTTCGCTTGTACTCATATTACCTCGGTTAGAAACCGGATTTTTACCCGAAATGGACGAAGGTTCTATTGTTTTAGATTATAATTCACCTCCTGGCACTTCGCTCGAAGAGACTGACCGGATGCTTCGTGAAGTTGAGAAAATAATTGTACAAATTCCAGAATTCGAAACCTATTCGCGACGCACAGGAGCTCAAATGGGCTTTTTTATTACCGAACAAAATCGTGGTGATTATTTAATTCAACTTAAGAAAAAAAGAAACAGAACAACTGAAGAAGTTATTGATGATATAAGAAAACGAGTTGAAGCAACGCAACCTGCATTACGAATCGATTTTGGTCAGGTAGTTGGCGATATGCTTGGCGACTTGATGGCATCGGTACAACCTATTGAGGTGAAAATTCACGGCAATAATCCTAAAAAACTCAATGAACTTGCAAAGATTGCCGCATTGGAAATAGAGAAAGTTGAAGGTACTGCCGATGTTTTTAATGGCATTACCATTGCAGGTCCATCGGTCGAAGTGATTCCTAATCTTCCTAAACTGGCTCAATTTGGAATTTCACCGGTAAACTTCCAATCGCAAATGGAAACACAACTCGTTGGAAATGTAGTTGGTAGTATTCCTGAAAAGGAACAATACACCAATATCAGAATGATTTACCCCAATTTTAACAAATCGAGCGTTGACAATATGCGTCAACAGTTTGTTTTTCTGCCCGATGGAAAATTGAAACCAATTCAGGAATTTGCCAACGTTTCCATTCACGAAGGCACAGCTGAAATAACACGCGAAAATCTACAACCTGTTTCTATAATTACAGCTCGATTAAATGGGCGTGATTTAGGAAGTGTGATAAAAGACATCAAAAAATCGCTCGATAAAACGATTTCATTACCACAAGGTTACTACATTTCGTATGGTGGTGAATATGCCGATCAAGAACAATCGTTCAATGAATTGCTTTTAATTTTGATTACTTCTTGCCTCTTAGTTTTTACTTTGATTTTGTTCATGTTTCGCAATTATCGAGCAGCCTTCATCATTATGTTTATTTCGGCACTTGGCGTTTCTGGCGGATTTTTAGCATTATTCTTTACCAACACAGCCCTCAATGTAGGAAGCTATACAGGCTTAATTATGATTGTAGGAATTATTGGCGAAAATGCAATATTTACCTATCAACAATTCCTCACAGCCCGCAATACCTCAACAATTGATGATGCATTATCATACGCCATTTCAACAAGACTTCGTCCTAAATTAATGACAGCTTTAGGAACTATAATTGCATTAACACCTCTTGCATTAGGAATTGGAACTGGAGCTCAAATGCATCAACCATTAGCAATTGCTGTAATTGGAGGATTAATAATTGCCTTACCATTACTCTTAATTGTATTTCCAACATTGTTAAAACTATTTATCAATAAAGAATTACCTCCCCAAGAAGAACATTTGTTTATTGAATAAGTGTAAACTATACGATTGAATTTCGTCAAAAAGAATAAAACATAACGTTATGAAAACAACCTTAGTAATCGGAGCATCAACAAACCCCGAACGATATGCTTTTAAAGCAATAAACTCATTGCTAAATCACGAGCACAAAGTATTTGCATTGGGATTAAAAAAGGGTGAAGTAAAAGATGTTATTTTTGATACGGAAAGAATTCAATATTCAGATATTGATACAGTAACACTATATATTGGACCACAAAACCAACCAGATTATTATGATTACATAGAATCGTTAAACCCAAAGAGAGTGGTTTTTAATCCAGGAACAGAAAACGAAGAGTTTGAGCAACGATTACAGGCAAAAGGCATCGAAGCTATTGAAGCTTGTACTTTGGTGTTATTGGCTACAAATCAATACTAAAAAAAGATTTCAAAATCAATCTCCCAACCCTCTTCTCCAAGAGGGCTTTAACAGCCATTTAAAAATGCTATAAAACTAACATTTACCACTAGCACAAGGACTATTAACGATAAAATAGCCGAAGAATGCACCAAATAATGTACTAGAAATTGGGCTACCAGTTAAAGCACATTGACCCGATGAACAACCAACAAAATGATAATACAGAAACCCTGCAATTCCACCAACAATTATTGAAAGAGCTGGTTTCCAAAAATACCACGATCGAAATAATTCCTTGACAGTTTTTGGTCTCGGATTGATATTACAACTATTTTCCATTATACATATTGTTTTAATTTTGTCCAACTGCCACCATTATGAACTTCGGCAAAACCATTGCGTTGCAAAATACTTTTTGCCATCGAACTACGTGCACCCGATGCACAACAAGTTACAACTACTTTATCCTTTTTCAATTTCGAAAGTCCCGATTCCAAACTTTGCAATGGAATATTTACCGAACCTTTTAAATGACCACCAGCATATTCTGCTTTTGTTCTTACATCAAGGATTATAGCTTTATTTGCTATTACTTCACCCAAATCAACCTTTGGACCACTACTGAACATATTCTTTAATATTGACAACATATGCTTTATTTTTTAAAATTATTCTTTAAATGATTGAATTGGATTATGATGATGCTCTCTATCTTTTACAATAAGAGTAGTTGATGGAACTTTTGATTTCGCAGAAAAAACCATATCGTGACCAACACAAAGTCCAACCGAAAGATTCAATTCCGTATTCATTTCTGCTAAATAATCGGCTTGAGCAGCAGGATTACATGAAACACCTTTAGCATCAGCACCAGCAAACTCACTACTTGGAACTCTACCACACTTACAGTCAATCGAGTAAACATCAAACTCACCATTCAACATGGTTTTTAGTTTATCGGTTTCCTTTTGCATGCTTATGCAATTGGCAATTCCAATCTTTTTTATTCCCGATAGTTGAGCGTAATTCTTAATTTCTTCAACACGATTTTTACCAGGCATGCGAGCATATTCGGCATTTCGCATTACAGCCATATCGTCGGCTGTGTATAATTCTTGAATCGATTTCATTCCAATAAAATTGAATTAATAAATTGAGCTTTGAATTAAATTGTAAATCAAAAATCATATAGCAAAGATACTATCCCAAATCTCGCATTGGAAGTAATTTCGCCTTTCTGATAGCATACTAATAGTTGATTTTTGACAGTTTTTTAATTGATGTAAATCCAAAATCAATTAATATTGGAGAAAATGGAATAGATACTCAAACACCAAATTCTATTTAATACGTATTTTATGATATTACTGTGGGATTAATTTCGTATTTTTAAAATATTATATCGAACAATAATAAAACAAAATCCATGTCGACCAAGATATTAATAATTGAAGATGAAGTAATTCTTATAAAAGCTATTGAATTCAAGTTACTTAAAGAAGGCTACGAAATATCGAAAGCTTGCGATGGCAAAGAAGGAATGGAGAAAATAGTTAGCGAAAAGCCCGACTTAATTATCTGCGATATCATGATGCCATTTGCAAATGGCTTGGAAATTTTGAGTTTTGTTAGAACAAAATTAGCACTTGCAACGCCTATGGTTATGCTAACTTCAATCGGTCAAGAAGAAACCGTTGTGAAAGCTTTAGAACTTGGAGCCGACGAATATATAACAAAGCCATTTAGTCCAAATGAAATGATTTTGAGAATAAAGAAAATCCTTATTAAACATGGAATTAAATGAAATACTTCAACACAATAATCCTGATTTTCTGTTTATTGACAGTGAGTGAAAAATTACACGCACAAACATCAATAAACAGCGACTCACTATTGCTAGAAGCTAAAAATTGTGTTAAAAAAAATGATTACTCATCGGCTTATTCCCTCTTAAATAAAATTCTAAGCAAAAATGAGGATAACGATATCCGGCTATATTTAGGACTCGCCTATTCCTGGGATGGTAAATACGACGATGCTCGCAGAGAAATCGAAAAAGTCCTCACCAGCCGACCACAAAGTCAAGAAGTTATACTTGCATTGGTAAACATTGAAATGTGGTCCGATAATCCTCAAAAAGCATTAGATATACTCAATAAAGCATTAACAACATCCCCCGAAAATATCGATTATCTCTATCGAAAAGCTCAAGTTCTCGACAAACTAAAACGACCAAACGACGCAATTCAAGTCCTCGATTCTATTCTTGCAAAAGATCCAAACAACGAAAAAGCAAAAAATCTTCGAACAGCAATTAAAATTGAAAATGCCAAAAATCGTATTTCAGTAAATTTCACAAAAGAATCAATTGATGGTTTGTCTCCTTGGTATTCAGGCAATGTTCAATATTCACGAAAAACAAATTTGGGTTCAATTATAGGACGTGTAAATTATGCTCAACGTTACGGTTTAAAAGGCTATCAATACGAAATGGACGCATATCCTAAAACGGGTAAATCGAATTATTTATATGTTAATGCTGGATATTCAAAAGCCCCAACCTTTCCAAAATATCGAAGTGGTTTAGAATTTTATCAAAGCTTGCCAAAGAGTTTTGATGCTTCAATTGGTTTTCGATATTTAGTTTTCGACCAAAGTAAAGTAACAATATTCACAGGTTCTATTGGAAAATATTTGGGTAACTATTGGTTATGTTTCCGCCCATTTGTAACTCCTTCGTCAGGTCAAGTGCCATCGATAACAGGCTTTTTTATTGTTCGTCGATATTTTAGTAATCCCGAAACCTACATTGGTCTTCAATATGGTTATGGATCATCGCCCGACGATGTGAGTCGATTCATTTCCAAAACACAAAGATTACAATCAAATAAGGTTAAGTTGACGCTTAACAAATGTTTTAAAACATTTTGGGTAGCCTCACTAAGCACTTCGTACGAATATGAAGAATATAGTGCCAAATCGTATCGCAACCGATATCTGTTTGATATCACACTTCAACGAATTTTTTAAATCTAAAAACTATGTCAGAAAGCTTATCCTTTTTCGATAAATTGAATATCACAGCTCAACGGTTTCTATCGAATGCTGTTGTATTTCTGTTAATTATCCTTTCTCTTCGAGTGTATGAGGCAGTAGTACTTTTATTCACGTATAATTTTAGTACCGTTACTTTTCAAATTGAAATAATTGCACTGTTTTTCGATTTGTTTTATTTCTTTAAAACATGTGCAATGCTCATAATTCCATTTACGATTATCTATTTTATTAGACCAAATCTGGCACATATTTTCTTATGGATTGTTATTGGATGTTTAACCATAACCAACTTATTACTAATAAGCTATTTTGGAACTGCAATGGTTCCTCTAGGATCGGATTTATTTGCTTATTCATTTTCCGAAATTCAACACACAATTGGAGCATCTGTTACGATAACGGTTGGCAAAGTATTACCATTTATTGTTAGTATCGTTGTTGTTGTTGTATTAAGTGTTCTATTTCCAAAGCAAAAATATCCATCTTGGCTTTTTTATATTTTTTATGTACTTACTGCTTTTTCAATTGTATCAAAAGATTTTTCTGTACCCAATCCTCAAATTTTCAAAAACGATTTCGACTCATATTTAGCTGCAAATAAATTGGGATTTTTTACTTCAAAATCGGTCGACTTTTTGGTTAGTTTGTCGGAAAAACATGATAAAATTCAAGAGTTTGCATTCCGCGAAAGATTGAATGAAAGTAGTAGCACATTTTCGGAAAACTCGTTTAATTATAACGACAAAAATTATCCTTTAATGCATAAGGTTGAAACACCCGATGTGTTGGGTAATTTCTTCACAAAAGGCCAAACAAAAGATCCCAACTTTGTGTTTATTATTGTTGAAAGCCTTGGTCGTGCATACTGCGGTGAAAATGCCGATTTGTGTAGTTTCACTCCTCATCTTGATGCTATAATGAAGAAAAGTTTGTATTGGGAAAACTTTTTAAGTACTGGAGGACGAACATTTGCAGCATTACCTTCAATTTTGGGATCAGTACCATTTGGCGAAAAAGGTTTTGCCGACATGGGTGAGTCAATGCCATTGCATTTATCTTTGGTAAAACTACTAAAAGACAAGGGTTATCAAAGTAGTTTTATTTATGGAGGCGATGCACATTTCGATAATATGGATGTTTTTTTACGTCGTCAAGGAATTGACCAGATAGTCGATGCACATAATTTTGGAGCAGGATATTCGAAACTACCTGCAAACGATGATGGTTTTTCGTGGGGATATGGTGATAAAGACATTTTCAATAAACTACTAGAAGTTAGTAAAAACAATAATAAACCACGAATTGATATTGTACTAACCCTTGCAATGCATAGTCCATTTATGGTAAATGATCAGATGTTTTACGACAATAAATTTGAAAAACGCCTTAATGAATTACAACTTTCGGATAGCAAAAAAGACGAACGTCGTACTTACAAAAAGCAATTTGCAACAATGCTATATTTTGATGATGCAATTGATAATGTAATACAAGAATATTCGAAACGAGACGATTTTAATAATACCATATTCATAATTACAGGCGACCATCGCATGCCTGAAATTCCTATTAGTTCGCAAATAGATAGATTTCATGTTCCTTTAATTATTTATTCTCCAATGTTAAAAACATCGGCAAAATTTTCGAATATTTCAACACAATTCGATATTACGCCAAGTATTTTGGCATTCTTAAATCAAAACTATGGAATGGAATTTCCAACATCAGCACCATGGATAGGATCGGGTTTAGACACCATACGCACATTTCGAAATATCCATTCTTATCCATTAATGCGTAACAAAAACGAACTACTCGACTACCTCGATGGGAATTATTTCCTTTCAAACAATTTACTCTATTCAATATCACCAAACCTTGATATTGAACCAGGTAATGATGATGCAAAACAAGAAGAAATGACAAAAAAGTTTAACGACTTTAAAAGTGTAAATTCATTTGTATGTACAACAAATCATTTATTACCACAATCGGTATATAATCAAAAATATTCTCGCAAAATAACAATTGACACAACCCAAAAGACAAAAACGCCTTTAGAAAAAGAGCTTGAATAAACCATGAATTTGATTGATGCCATAGTATTGTTTAAAACGGCAACGTTTTTTCTGATATTCTTTACACTCTTTATCGAGTTTAAGCATAGCAATGCTTTTGGCATGTTTTTATATTATGGACGAATACATTTTTTAAAAATCGTAAGTATTACATTCATCTCGTTTGTTGCAATACTTTACACAAAAAACCATGACCCAAGTATTATCGACATATTAAATTCTTTTTACTATCTATACAAGTTCATTATTTTTACGTTTCTCGTTAGTCTTACGCTTATTCGAATTCGTCTTAACCACGAAGATGAATTCGATTCATATATTCGCGAACATTACCCCAAAATCATTCTTTATATTTTTCTTGGAATACTAAGCTTTTTCGTGATAAAAAATATTTATTCTGTAGGAATTCAAACATTCGACATTTTTGTTTTTTGTATCCCTTTTATAAAAATGTTTATTTTCGGCTCGTTGATCTTGTTCCTTGTAATGCATGTAATGCAACAGGTACAAAAAAACGTTTTCTTAATTAACTACACCGAATTAGCAATATATTTCCTCGGATTTCTTTTTGTATGTTGGATTGCAAGCAGTACCGTTTTAAGTTTTGGACTAATCCGACGTTCAATTGCATATTATTTTACCGAATCGAAACAACTTTCAGCTCGTTACATCTTCATACTTTATTCCATTTTTGGATTCATTGTAACTACTTTTTTACTATTCATATTTGTAATGGCATCGAGAATAATTAAAACAATTCTTGAAATCATAAGACGATATTTACGTGTTCAATATCAAGATAATATAATAGCCTATGTTTATGAAACCGATGAGGATGTTGTAGATGAGGTATCGTACGAATTTATAGAAGCTGCTGCCGATCGTTCAAAATTCCGACGAAGTTTAATTTTACGTGAGTTAATTTTCCTTCATCGCAATCTTTCGGGCGACTTGGCTTTGAAAACCAAAGAACTGTATAATAATGCTAAACTGTATCGCGATTCGTACCGTTCACTTAAACAAGGGTCGTGGACCAATCAGGTTAAAGCAATGAACGAATTGGCTTTTATGGATCACATCGAAGCTCAACCTGAAATAGAGAAAAAACTAAAAAGCAAAAATGAAATTATCAGAAAAGAAGCTCAAATAGCAATTGTTAAACTTAACAATTCGCCCGATGCTTTACTTTTCCTTCAGGATTATGCATACTATTTTTCCGATTATGAGCAAATTATTGTACTAAATGTATTACGAAGAAATAAAACACACGAAGTAAATCTGGCTCCATTATTTGATTCAAAAAACGATACCGTAGTAATTTTTGCATTGAAGCTTACTGGTATTTTTGAACAAAATCAGAATTATCCTTTTGTGATTCGACTTTTAAATCATCCTAATCCCAAAATATGTGCAGCTTCACTTTATGCACTAAAAAAACTGTGGTTACCCGAATCGAGCAGACATTTACTTTACTCATACGACAATCAAAGCTATCAAAACAAGTTAAAACTGCTCGAAGTACTTGAACAAATTTCATCGGAAGAAAATGAACAATGGCTTTTAAATAAAATCAGAAGAACTACTGACTTCAATCTTTTACTAGCACTCGTTAGAGTTTTGAATAAAATCACAACAAGTAGCGAAAGTGAAATATCAGAGTATTTTGAAGGCAATGAACAAATAGAACTACTCTTAAATCACGTTCGCGATAAAAGAATTTAATTGATGGATAATCTTATAAATATATTTCAAAAAACAGTTGAATTGGGATTTCTGATTTATTCAGTTCTCATATTTTCAACCTATCTGATATTGTCACTTTTTTCGGCAATAGCATTGGCACAATATATTAAAAGGAACAGATATACCGATTTAGGATCAATTCTATCTTCTCCATTATCTCCATCTATTTCGATACTTGCTCCAGCTTATAATGAGGCAAACACAATTATTGAAAATGCCCGCTCACTCTTATCATTACACTATGTCGACTTTGAAGTTATAATCATTAATGATGGAAGCAAAGACGATACACTTCGCAAAATGATTAATGAATATCAGATGGAAGAAGTTGATTATGCTATTAATTACGAAATACCTTGCAATCCAATTAAGGCCGTATATAAATCGACAAACCAGGCATTTAGCAAACTCATTCTCGTTGACAAAGTAAATGGTGGTAAAGCCGATGCTTTGAATGCTGGAATGAATATTTCGACCAAACAGCTTTTTACAACAATTGATGTGGATTGTGTTATAGAGCACGATGGATTACTAAAAATGGTAAAACCTTTTCTCGATCAAAAAGAAGAAAGAATAATTGCAACTGGAGGAGTTGTTCGGGTTGCCAACTCTTGCGAAATTGAAGATGGTCGAATCAAAAGCGTTGAACTTCCCAAAGACTTACTCCCTCGATTTCAAGTTATTGAATATTTTCGTGCCTTTATTTTAGGACGTATGGCTTGGAGTAAATTAAATGGTTTATTGCTTATTTCGGGTGCTTTTGGCATGTTCGACAGAGAAATTGCAACCAAGGCTGGTGGATACAACAAACATACTGTTGGCGAAGACATGGAACTAGTCGTAAGAATGCGACGCTACATGCACGATAACAATATGGGTAAATATCGTGTTACATTTATTCCCGATCCACTTTGTTGGACAGAAGTTCCATCATCAACAAAAATACTTGGTGGCCAACGAAATAGATGGACTAGAGGTACAATCGACACACTTTGGATGCACCGAGTTATGTTTTTTAATCCTAAATATGGACGCTTAGGAATGATTAGCTTTCCTTATTGGGTTTTCTTTGAATGGCTTGCTCCTTATGTTGAGCTTTTTGGTTATGCTTATTTCTTTGTGTTATTTGCTTTGGGACAAATTAACTTTTTATTTTTCATCACCCTATTTATTTACGTTTATACCTTTTCGGTAATGTTTTCGATGTTTGCATTCCTTTTCGAAGAAGTTTCTTATTATCAATACAAGAAGAAAAGCGACATCTTAAAATTGATATTTACTGCAATGATTGAACCTCTCATTTATCATCCACTTGTAGTATTTTGGGAAATACGAGGTAACTACGACTATTTCATCAATAACAAACGTGATTGGGGAACAATGACTCGTGCAGGTTTTGGCAAAAAGCCAGAAACAAAATAGTATGAAAAAACCCTTCGACAAACTCAGGGTGACAACCAAACTTACGAACTTAATTAATGTGAGTTCGATGCAAGAAATAACTATATCTAGCTATTATTAAGTATTATACGTTTTATGGCAAGCCTTTAGGTTTGCTATATTTATAGAAAATTAATTTTTATTAGTTATTTCGTCCCGATAGGGACGAGATTGTCATTGAAAACGTCTTTCTATAAACATATAATAACTACGTAATTGAAATACAACTACATACAACATTCCTTACATCGAACTCACGTTGATTAACTTTAGTCTTCGTCATGCTGAGCTTGTCAAGCATTTTTAAATCAGGACATCCACCATTATCATTGATTTATTTCTTTCGAATAATCCTTTAAAATTGTTCGAACCAAAGGGACATAATATTCCCAAAAGAAACGCGATCTATCTGATAAATCATACGGATTAATCATCAACGAACGTAAATGATCGACACCACGAAGTTTTGATAAACGCATTCTTACAAAATTATCGGAAAAGTCACCTGCAAAGTAATAAAACCTATATTGTGAGTTTTCTAAAACGGCAGGAAATATTGAAGAAATTCCATTGGCTGAAAGTATTGAATCTCCGTTTTCGGTTGTATTTATTTTGTAATATGCCATCATTCGATTTACCTTATCTGACGTACAAATGTCGAACCAATAGGGATAATTCATCGTGTCGGGAAGCCCAAATTTTTCCTTCCCATATTTGTTAGTAATAATTTGTGGCACTTCGTAAAGTAGGTCTTTCTTGTTTTCAAGAATCACAATTGAATCCGATTCATTTACAAAAACAATTCCCGATCCTGTATACGTCCAATTTGTATGATACTGCTTTTTATATAGTCGAATAACCCAACGTGGTAATTCGGAATTTACAACCGTATCGAGCGAAAAAAAGTAACGACCAGCCCAACCCGACCATTGAAAACTAAACATATTTTCAACTTTCGATCGTATGTTTTTTGGCGTAGGAGTCGCAATTGTATTGTATTCACATATGACCAATTTATTCCTTTCAGCCATTTTTTTCATCAACAAAAAATCGTTGTTAATCATTCCACCATAAAGTTTTCCTGAATGCTCATTTATATCATTCCTATGATACCATTCATTAAAATAAACTCCATAAGTATCAGCTGAATAAAACACTTGATATTTATTTGCCAATTCATCAATTTCACCTTCGGAGTATTTTGAAAGATCATGAATTTCATATTTATTATTCTTTTGTGGGAAAAATCCAAAATAGTCTTTTGTAAGATTATACAGTTTCCCATCAGATTTCAGATACTTATCGTATTGAAGAATCCACGTTAAAGAACGATGTTCTTGATATAGAGTATTATTTACTGTTTTATCGAGAATAAAAACGTCAAGTTTCGACCCATTTTGAAATTCCCATAAAAGAAACATCCAAAGAGGAAACAGAAAAAAGATTGATATCAATAACCAAAACACTATTTTTCTTATTGTCATACTAAAATGTATTTAAGCGTTGGTTTGCTGTTTTTTTGCTTGAATCACTTTACCCCATTTTATCAACACAGCCTCCAGATTATCAACTTTTATAGGTTTACTAACATAATCATCCATACCAGCATCAAAACACATTTCTTTATCACCATCTAAGGCATTAGCAGTCATTGCAACAATTATGGGTATTAATATAGATGTGTCTTTTTTAATTTGAACAGTTGCTTCAAGCCCATCCATCATAGGCATTTGAACATCCATAAAAATTAAATCGTAAGTCTTTTGTTTTATTTTATATAATGCATCCAAACCATTTACCGCTACATCTGCATCGTAACCATAGTGTTTCAATGATTTTAATAATAGTTTTTGATTAATCGTATTGTCTTCTGCCATTAAAATTGACATTGGATAAATCGTTGATAAACTACTTTCTGACATTTTATTTTCTTCAATAGCCTGTGTAGGTACATCTCCTAAAATAAATTTTTCAAGTAAACTTATAAGTTGACTTAACTTAAAGGGTACAACCATTTCGGCCCAATAGTTATTTTGAACAGTTTTAAAACAATTAAGATGTATAATTTTTTGGGTCGTTTCGTGACATGAAATTGCATCGGTAATCACAACATCAGCTATAGATTCATCAGCTACAGATTCTATATTAAGTAAACTAAGAAATTGAAAAATGGTATATGAAAACTGTTCATTTAATATATCTGCATAGATTTTTACTTTACTTAGATTCTCGTTCTGCTGCGAAATATCGCAATCTTTTGAAGTGTCAAATGTTAGGTTAAATGAAAACTGACTTCCTTTATGTTCAATGCTTGACACATTTATTATACCTCCTTTGAGTTGAATTATCCGTGCTGTAATTGCCAAGCCAAGACCAGTACCTCCATATTGACGACTAATCGATGTATTTACCTGAGTAAATGGAGTAAACAGTTTATTGATTTTATCTTTTGGAATTCCTATACCTGTATCGATTATGCGAAACATCAAATCGATTGTTCCTTTTTCTACATTTTCATGAATAACATCTATATCTACTTTCACATAACCTTTCGGAGTGAATTTCACAGCATTACCAATCAAATTTATGAGTATCTGCCGTAAGCGATTTACATCTCCAAGTGGCTTTACCCTTAATTTTGGTGATACATAAGACATTAATTGAATTCCCTTTTTAGTAGCATTTATAGCAAAGAGATCAAACACTTCTTCAAGACACAATCGCAAGTCAAAAGGATTATGTTCAAGATGTAATTTGCCCGATTCAATTTTTGAAAAATCGAGAATATCGTTTATAATGGTTAATAATGAATCACCACTAATTCTTATAGTATTAACATAATCTTGTTGTTCTTCGGTAAGTTTTGTTTTTTGTAATAAGCTTAAAATACCAATCACTCCATTCATCGGAGTTCTGATTTCGTGACTCATTGTTGCTAAAAAATCAGACTTTGCACGCATTGCACTTTCAGCAGTTTCTTTTGCATTTTTCAAATAATGATTAACCTCTTCAAGTTCGTTATTCTTCCTTAAAAGTTCATCACCAGCACGTTTTAGTTCTAATTGCTTTTTGTGTAATTCCATCAATCGCATCACCTGATTACTCAAAATCTTAAGTGATTCAAGCTGTTTGGGGCTTAATTTATTTGGTTTATTATCTATAACACATAACGTTCCCAAAGCATATCCATCGGGATTTACAAGAGGAACGCCTGCATAAAATGCAATATTCGGTTCACCAATTACCATCGGATTGTCATAAAATCGAGCATCAGTCGATGGTCTTTGAACAATCATTATTTCGTTAGGATTCATTATTGCATGAGCACCAAACGAATTGTCGCGAGGAATTTCTCTTACATCAATACCTTGACTTGACTTAATCCATTGCTTTTCTATATCAATTAATGTTATTAAAGCAATTGGGGTATGGCAAATTTCTGAAGCAATAAATGTAATATCATCATAGTCTTTTTCGGGAGATGTATGTAAGATATCATATTCGGATAGAGCATGTAATCGTAATAGCTCATTATGTGGATGGTCTGGCTTAATCATCTTCTTCGATTTTTATGAATAGCTCTTTTTAAGCTCGATCATTTCTTTAATGACATCATCGAATGTAGAGATAACCGTACTATATTGTTCAGTAATTTCTTCTTTGTTTAGCCCTTTTTTACTTCCCATTTCAAGTTCAAAAAGCATATTTCGGAAATTGGTTAATCCAAAAACATCGGTCGATGATTTCAATTTATGAGCTAATTTAGATAGTTCATCCAAATTTCCTTCGGCATAATTAGAAGTAAAAAGTGTAGAATATTCAATACTTTCGTCAATAAAAGTACAAATTAGGTCAAGTTCAAATTCCTTATCTCCTCCAGTAAAATCAGCAAAAATAGATTGATTGATCATAGTTGTAAATTTTAATAAAAGATACAAACTAATTCTGATTTTAACAAGTGGAACTTGTTCTTTAACAAATTTTTAGTTTATGATTTTAAATAGGCAAATTACAATGTAACGCCATTATTCCGCCATAAATCACGGAGTTTAGCATATTTCAAAAACACTTCGTGAGCAGAATTTGTACAAATTACAAAACCATAATAACCATCGAGGAAACCACGTTTTAGAAAATAGTCACGAATGAAACGCCAAGTAGGATAAACAGTTATTTGAAGCAGATTACTTTTCTTCCCTTTTTTAAACTTTGAACGAGCCGCAATTGTCGAAAATTTACTAATTTGAGCTATTTGCTCTTCAATAGAATAATATGAATAATGCAGCAAATCGCCCGAAACATGTTTTCGAGTAGCTCCTTCATTCATGTAATATTTATCGTGAGGATTATTTCCTGCCCATTTGCCCTTATCTTTATTCCAAAGACGTAAGCTAGGATCGGGAGACCAACCACAATGACGAATATGTTGTCCGCAAAAATGGGTTGCTCTATTGAACGAATAACCATCGGCATTGGGATTTGTAATAACTTCAAGTATTGATTTTGTAAGTTCTTCCGACAAAGCTTCATCTGCATCTAACGATAATACCCATTGGTTTGAACATTGACTTACCGCAAAGTTTTTTTGCTCAACATGACCTTCAAATCTATGCGTAATAAATCGCACACCATAATTTGCACATATTTCCTCTGTTTTATCGGTCGAAAATGAGTCGACAACTACAATTTCATCAGCAATTTCCTTCACCGATTTTAAACATCGATCAATATTTTTTTGTTCATTGAACGTGATTATTGCTACTGATAATTTTACCATCGATTCCATTATTTATTTCACAAATGTATATTGATATTTGGATAGAACGTAAATCATATTACAATTTCAAACCACTATTTACAATTAATTTTTTAGCTTCGTCTACATCCCATTTATCTTCTATGTTTATCAACTTTGAGTTATCTTTAAATGGAGGATACTTTTGCTTAGTTGTTAATCTACAAAAGTGATGCACATATACACCTAAAATAAGCTGAGCAGGTTTTATATCTCCATTTTCAATACTTCGCTTTTTCGTCCTCATAAAAATATCGAAATCGGCAGCTTGAAGACGTTCATCCCACAAACCAATTAAATCTATTCCTTTTTTTGTTACAATAACTGTTGACCCCGAAATACCCAAACAAACACTACTTCCAAACTGTGCAAAACGTTTTTCATTGAACAATTTCCAATCACCGTACATTAGTTTTGTCATCAGCTTTAAATTCCAATATCGAGGGCCAAATATTGTAAGTAATGGAATTCGTATATGTTTCCAACGCTTACGACTAAGATATGTAGCGTCTTCATTTTCTACCCTATCAGTAGCTACACATGATGCAACATCAAGATTGTTTTCTTGCATTATTGAAAGAGCATGTTTATCCCAATGTTCTGACACAATAATGTCATTATTCATAAAGACATAAGTATCGAATTTTGCATTTTTAATCCCTGCATTCTGACAATATGGATATGAATAATTCCCATCATTTTTAATGACTTTTACATCAGTTTTTGATTGAAAATATTCTAAACTACCATCTGTTGAGCCATTATCAATTATTATCAATTCGAAAGGGTGATATGTGTTTTTTTTTAGACATTCATAAAAAAGTCTGTTCATATCTTTCAAATTGTATATGGCTGTAATAATGCTTATCATAATTGAGATTTAAGTATTATGCAATTTTTATGTACCTTTGCAAAGGTATTAAAAAATAATTCCAAATTATTTAACCAGTTTTTTTTGACCTCATTTGCATTACGTTGCAATTCAAAATTTAAAATAAATATTATGCGTGATTTCTTCCGATTATGGACTTATATCAAACCCTATAAATATCGAGCTATTTCAAATATTTTATTAAATCTTTTAGCTACGATTTTTGCCTTATTTTCACTTAGTTTATTTATTCCATTTTTGGGTATCTTATTTGGAACTCAAGAATTGGTAACAACTTATTTACCTGTTACTTCTGCAGAAACAACAAAACATGACTTCTATTTCTATCTCAGTAGTTTGATTATAAATCATGGAAAATCAACAGCTTTATTAATGGTTGTTATAAGTGTATTTATTTCTACATTACTTAAAAATACATTTGGTTATTTTGCAGCCTACAATATGGCTCCAATAATTAACGGTGTTATGCGTGATATCCAAACTATTCTTTATCGTAAAATTATTCAATTGCCTTTGTCCTATTATTCCGATGAAAAAAAAGGCAATATTATGGCTCGAATGACTACTGATGTAGAAGAAATTAAAGTGTCAATAATGAGTACTCTCGACATTATGTTTCGTGATCCTCTAACGATAGCCATTTATATGGTTGTATTAATGATAATGAGTCCCAAATTAACCCTTATTGTTTTGATTTTACTCCCTATAAGTGGGTTAGTAATAGGTACAGTTGGCCGAAAATTACGAAGTCATTGGAGTAAGAGCAAAGATAAATATGGTGCCTTAATCTCTATTATTGAAGAAACTATTGGAGGATTGAAAATCATTAAAGCTTTTGGAGCAGAAAAAAAGATTGATAAAAGATTTGTTCACCATATCAACGACTATACAAAATTATTAAATAAAATAACAAGGCTCAATTCCTTAGCCACTCCATTAAGTGAAATTCTTGGGATGTCGGCTGTATTGTGTATTTTATATTATGGAAGTACCTTAGTTATAAATCATCAAAGCCCATTATCACCACAAAGTTTTATTGGCTATTTAATAATATTTACCCAAGTTATAACTCCAGCAAAGTCGCTTTCAAATGGATATTATAATATTCAAAAAGGCTTGGCATCAATTGATCGGATAAATGTAATTATTAAAGCAGATAATATAATAGAAGATCCAGCATTTCCCGAGAAATTTGAAGGCTTTCAACATTCATTTGAATATAAGAATGTTTCGTTTAAATATAAGGACACATATGTACTCAAAAATATCGATTTAAAGATATACAAAGGTCAAACAATTGCTCTTGTGGGACATTCAGGTTCAGGAAAATCAACAATGGTTGACCTCGTTCCTCGTTTTTGGGATGTTGAAGAAGGTGAAATACTAATAGATAATATTCCTGTTAAAGCAATCACATTATGCAACTTACGCCACCAAATTGGATATGTAAATCAAGAGCCAATTCTTTTTAATGATACAATATTGAACAACATTGCTTTTGGAATTGACTCAGTAAAAACCGAGGATGTTATGGCTGCAGCTAAAGTAGCAAATGCACATGATTTCATTATGGAAACACCTCATGGATATCAAACCAATATTGGAGATAGAGGGAATAAATTATCTGGTGGTCAACGTCAACGTTTAAGTATTGCTAGAGCTGTATTAAAAAACCCTCCAATTCTTATTTTAGATGAAGCAACTTCGGCTTTAGACACAGAATCGGAACGATTGGTTCAAAATGCTTTAACAAGTTTAATGAAAAATCGAACTTCTCTAGTTATTGCTCACCGCTTATCGACTATTGTAAATGCCGATTTGATTTGTGTTTTACGTGATGGTGAAATTGTTGAACGAGGAACTCATAAAGAACTCCTTGAACAAGCTGGTTATTACAAGAAATTAAATGATATGCAGGCTTTTCAACCA